>Ga0315277_10005796_pt1 | contig 16234 bp, 14 predicted proteins | sample YL17G05_15_MG_FD_203695 | JGI IMG/M metagenome (GOLD analysis project Ga0315277, IMG submission 203695) | Sediment microbial communities from Yellowstone Lake, YNP, Wyoming, USA - YL17G05_15 | ecosystem: Environmental > Aquatic > Freshwater > Lake > Sediment | place: USA: Wyoming | collected... | reverse complement strand
ACGTCAATCACCGGCAGTTTGGAGAAGTAAATCTGCCCGCCGACCAGATTCAGTCGATCGAGATCGTAGGTGGCGATGTTCAGGTTGGGCTGATCATAATTGTTGATTATGCCGCCCTTAATGCCGATATCAATCCCCGTCACGGCCACGGCCGACCCCATGCTGACCAGCAACCACGTCAATATCCACAGGATTTTCTTCATAGTTCCTCCTTATCCTTACTTATCGGAAAAAGGAGGCGCGAATTTGAGGAGATTCTGATTAATCTATGGTCGGAAACCCCGTGAACGGAACGGGATTCTATGTGCCCGCGAAACCCCGGTAATAAGCGTCATCGTCGACCAGGGAAATGACCGCATCGGATAAGCTGCTGTAACTGTCGCGAGGAACGGCGATAATCCGATTGCCGTTGGGATCGGCCGCCGAATAGTCCAGACCATTGGCCACAACCGGATAACCGGCGGCCCAGGCGCGGGCCATGAACAATCGGTTTAGCCCCCCCGATGACAACAGCATGACCACGTCCGCCTCTGAAAAAAGTCCCCAGAGTTCTTTTTCCGTCTGCGGCGAGAATACACGCAGGGACATATCGGCCGGATCCAGAGACTGCCCCGCCGAAAACGACGTCAGGAAAAACTCAGTTCTCGGATACTTGCGCTTGACCAATTTATGGACCCGATAAACGAGCGAAACGATTCGCCCGTCCTCGAAATCGCCATAGACGATCACCCGCGGCACTGCCTGTTTCTTCGTCAGCGCCCCGTACGCTGACCGATCCACCGCTTCGATCCTGCAGGACGTGGCGGGCGCTCCGGGATTCATCGCTTCAAAAGCCGTGACGTCGCCCAGTTCCGCCCGTCGGCACAAGGCGTAAAGGCGCGACGGTTCGTTCTCGCCGCGGCCGGAACTGAAACGGTAATCGTGCAGCGTCACGGGGACCCCGCCCAGCCTGCCGATCACCCCGGCCGCCATGGCAAACAGATGATCCTGGCGCCGGGAAAGGCAGTACACGTGAATCTCACGGGCCAACGACACAATCTTGATGAGATGGTAGGATAGACTCACCATATCGCCCATGCGGAGCGGCCCCGGCTCCGACGGACCATAACCCAAGTAGAAGATACCGTCGGTCGCCTTATCCTTGGGGATATGCACCAGCCCGGAGAAAGACAGGTGATTCGGGTAGAGTATCAACCGACTCCCCGCCGCCACGCGGCCCTCCACGCCGGTCCGACCGGTTCCCGAAATTGCCATTCTTTCCAATAAAGATAACGTCATCATCTGTCGGCTCATCTTCTCATGATCTTATACCGTTGAGATGACCAAAAGACCCCTTACGGGATGAATTCAAACACGGCGATTTCCGGTCGGGAAAGGAAGCGCAGCGGAACCAGCGACGTTCCCAGGCCGCGGTTGGAGTACAGGTTGATGCCGTTGACCCGGTACAGGCCGGCGGTGTACATCCGCGTGGCAACACAGACGGTGTTTCTCGCCAGCGGACCGAACAGGGGAAGAACCACTTGGCCGCCGTGCAGATGCCCCGCCAGAATCAGCTCCACGCCGTCCGGATCGATCTTTTCGGCAATCTCCGGCGCATGCCCCAAAACAATCCGTTTGGCTCCGACCGACACCCCTTCCAGCGCTTTGAAATAATCATCATGCCACAAAAAATTATCCTCAAGCCCCGCCACGTAGATCGAATCAACCCCGTCGGACAGCGCCACCGTCTCGTTCTTCACAAGCGGTATTCCCACCTTCTCAAATATGGCTTCAACTCGTTCGATACAGCAGTAGTCGTTGTTCCCCGTAGTTGCTATGACCGGGGCGATCCCCTTCAGCTTTCTGAGAAAATCCTCGAACTGATCAAAATCGGCGTCGGCTTCGATATAATCGCCCGTCATGAAAATGATACCCGGTTTGATCCGGCGCAAATCGGATAAGGTCAGCCGTTCCCGCAGCCCGAGCTTGACCATATGCATGTCGGTAATATGAGCCACCGTGCGGCCGGAGAAGAGCGCGCTCAACGTCGGCGATTCAATCCGCGTCACCGTCACCTGGGGAACCACCGTTTCCACCAGATACGCCAATACCGACAGAAGCAGGAAAAGCGCCAGCAGAAATATATTACTCGCCCGGACCGACATCTCGCACCAACCTTAAGAAATCGATGTAATACCGCCGCGGACCATCCGCCGGAAAGTTGAAGTGCAGCGATTTGCGCGCCGGCAATCCCCCAAACGCCGCGGCGATATCTTCCAGCGGAATCGATATTGTATTTGCCCCCGGATGCAGCACGTACGGCCGCGCGAATTTCTGCGAGGCGACATAAAACCGATCGGCGTCGTACTTGCTCCCGACCCGCAGCCAGATTCTCCCGTCCCCCTCGCCCTCCTGGTAGACGTCGAATTCAAGCCGCCGATAGCCGTCCCAGTTGGTCGGGAAATGCACCGTCGCCACCTCGATGTTATTGTCCCGCTCGCGATCTATGACCAGCGCCCGACGGCCGTGAGTCACGTGCGTGTCCGTCAGAGCCGTGGTGAAATACCCGCCCTGCCAGTACATATTAATCAGATCGTTTTGCTTTTCAAAATCGTTCAGCGCCAGCGTATCCGGCCTCGGCGCCGGCGCATGATCAATAACATGCACGGTCAATGGCCGCCGGCCTCCCGTCTGCGGCTTGACCGTGCTGGATCCGGCCCGGATGGTGATAAATGAAATCAGCGCCAGGTTGGCAACCAAGAGCGCGTATGTGGTTCGTCGTCCGTCAAATATCATAGGTGATTACGGAAGCCCTCGATTTCAGCGTGCCGCCAAAGAGTCAAACAGCTGTTCGAATTTCCTGACCGATTTCTGCGCCGAAAATCGCGCCTCGACCTTTGCTCGCGCCGCCTCCCCCAGCCTGCGCCGCCGTGAATCATCCCGGATCAGCGCCAGCATCGTCCGTCCATACAAATCCGGATCCCGCCGGGGAACGATGATACCATCGACGCCGTCATCAATGATATCCCTCGGCCCGACACAATCCGTCGCGATCACCGCCGCCCGCGAGGCCATCGCTTCCACCGTCGTCAGGGAAAATCCCTCGGTAATCGACGTCAGGGCATAGACGTCGGCAACACTATACAGCGTCTCGATGTCGGGCACAAAATCGGTGAAATGAACGCGTTCCGTCAGCCTTAGTTTCTCGACCAACGGCGTTATGTGCCGTCTGTAATCGAAATAGTCGTTCCCGCAGATCACCAGCTCCAGACTCGGCTCTTCACCGACAATCCGCCCGAACGATTCAATCAGGAATTCATACCCCTTGATGGCTCGTATGTTCCCGACCGCCAGGGCTATTTTCGCGTCCGGCGGCAGGCCGAAGCGAGCCAGAACCTGACAACGGTCGACCGGCCATCCGAAACGTTCGATATCTATCCCATTGGGGATGGCCATAATTTTGCTCTTGCGCACCCGCGTCCCGGCGGCAAACCGCTCGGCCAGTTTACCCGACACTGCCACGATTTTTCCGGAACAATTGCCGAATACAAAATAAAACAGCTTGCTCCGGAAGTTGCCGAATTCCATCAGCCCGTGAATCGTCATGACGTTTTTAGCGCCGGTGAAACGCGAACCGACAAAGCCGTAGATGTTCATCCGCGACAGGTGCGTGTGCACGATATCGATCTTGTGCTCTTTGATCAGCCGGCGGATCAATTTCAGCAAATCCCAATTATAGCTGTGCTCAAAAATAAAAGTGTCGACCGGAACGCCCTGCTCCTGGAGCCGGTCGACCAATTCCCCCCACCCGACGACCAGCGTCCGTACGTCAAAACGGGACTTATCCAAGAAGCGAGCGGTATTGTAGGTCACCGTCTCCGCCCCGCCGATCCCGGTCGTCTGGATTATTTCCAGAACCCTGATTTTATCCACTCCGCCCACCATGGCCGATTGTTGATTGACACCGCGACGGCTGTTTCATGATCATGTGCTTCCCGACGCGCCTATCAGCGTCTGCGGGTGCGGCCGGAATATCTTTCTGCCGCACACCGACCGGTAGTCCACCCTGCCTATCTCCCGGTACCCCGTCCGCGCGCAGGTTCTAAGCATCGGCGTTTTGTCCACCCGCACGTGCATGACGCCGCGCGAAAACCCCCGCCGCTTCATCTCCATCGATGCCGCCGAAACCAAAAACGGCCCCGCGCCGCGCCCGCGCATTTCATCGCCGATATAGATATCGATGACGAAGAAATCCCCCGGACGCACCGTGATGTCGATCCCGTAGTCCAGCACGTACACCGTCTCCCAGCCGATCTTGATAAAGCCGATAATATTCCGGCTGTCCATCACCCCGGCAAAAATCTGTCCCCGCCTCTGCATCGAGGCGATCTCGATCCGATCGTTGATCCCCGGAATATCGCGCTCGCGGATATACGCCAAAACCTGCTCCGGGTGCTCAAAATCCATCCATCCGTCGAACCGGCCGGGGATGATCTCCAACGTGTCGTCCAGCGGGCGTTCAAACCAAATCGATTTATGACGATTGTATATTTTTCGACCGACGGCCCCGGCCAAAAACGATAATCCCCGGTTTCGGTATATGCTCCAGGCCTTGGCAATGGCGCTCACGCGGGCTCCCCTACATCCTCGCCCGCCGCCGCGCGCGATTCAGATAATCGCGGATATTCTGCGTCAGATTCGGGTTTCGCTGGACTCCGATTATGCAGTGCTCGCATAGCTTCATATGCCCGCGGGCGAAATGCGTCATAAACCGCTTATGCTTCTCATTATTCCATATTTCGCGGAGATGCTGACGGCGTACGTTCCCCAAAATCCAGTCCCCGTAAAACGGACAGCCCAGGACATTCCCGCGCGGATCTACCGTGACCTTCCCGCGCGTGATGTAGCACCGGCGGTTGTCGCATAAGCCGGTTACCATCTGCTCGATGGTCAGCTTGTCGACGTTTTCGCATTGCAGGCTGATCGCCATGGACCGAACGTCTTTCTTCAATTGCGCCACCTTGGCCTTGATAATCCGGGCCTGTTCCTCGTTGACCAGAACCGAAAAATCGCCCTGTCGGACAAAGTACGGGCTGGGACGGACGCCCTCAACGACCGACCGATCCAACAGCTCGTCCCAAAACTCCCCGACATATTCGAGATGGTTGAAATCCATCCCCATCCGGTCGGCATAGGCAAGCACTTTGTCGAAGGTGCTGTAATTGAGATTCGATATGGTCGTGTTGGCGTGAAGCTGGGGACGGCCCGACGGCCCCCGCGCCTCTCGAACCCAGCCGATAGTCTTTTCCACCTTGCTGAAGGTCTTGTCGCGGCCGCGAACCAGATTGTGGTCTTCTTCCACGCCGTCGATGGATATCCATATCTCATCGATGCCTGCCGCCACCAGTCCCTTGGCGGTCCGTTCCGTCATCAGGTTGCAGTTGGTCACCAGGTCGCAGTTTGACCCCGGGATGGTCTTGATATGCGCCGTCAACGGTATCAGCACGTCCGGACGAAGCAGCGCGTCGCCGCCGAACAGCTCAAAATACCGGGCCCCCATCTCGGCGCACATATCCACCGTCCGCTTCCAATCCTCCAGCGACATCTCCTCCGATCGGTCGGTCCGCTGCCACAACGTGCACGTCTTGCAGCGTGAGGTACACCGATACGTCAGGAAGAACAGCGTGTCGATAGGCCGTCGTCGGTAATAGCGTATTTCCCGCCGGATCAGGAACTGCCCGAACCGCACGGACGCCGCCAAGTACGTCAGAAGCGATCGTTTCTTGGTCATCGGGCGGGGAAAACGGTCTTCCTCCCATTCCACCCTCTTGACGGTACCCGTATCCTTATTCTCCGGCATGGCTACGATCAACTCACGCGTTTTTTCATGCGCCGCAAGATTCCCGAATGGCGCAACCGGTTTCCCAACCGGTAATAGAGGTTATACGCCGCCACCCCGGCCGCCGAACGGGCAAAGATAAAATACCGCAGATACGGCGTGCACGCCTGCGTCCAGCGCAATTTGTAACTGTCGGTGTAACCCAGCAAATCATACGTGTCGATATCCGAGCCAAACGCCCGCTTGATCAACGCCGCGTCCAGGACCGCCCCCGGAGAAACCTCCTCGAATTCCAACGCATACTCGGCTTTCAGGCAGTATTCCGTCTTCCCGGCAAACAGATGCAGTTCATACGCCGCCGGCCTGCCCCCAAAATACAGGATAAACACCGTCCCGTAGCCGTTGGCCATGGCATGACTGATTAGATTCCGATAAAAGCGCGAGTTGGCCTCGCCCGAAAACAGCCCGCTGCCTTCCCTGCCTTGCCAGCTCCCCGCGGAGATCGTCTCCATGTCGGCTATGGCCCGGTCAACATGTTCAAATTTCGACAACGTCTCGATCTCATATCCCCCCGCCCGGTTGATACGGTTGAGCCGGTTGTTGAGCAGCTCCCGAAATTTCTTTGACAGTCGCTTGCGGTATTCCTCAAAATCGCCCGTGGTGGGAATGTACGGCGATGATCTTATCCGGCGCACTTCGAGCATTAATCTCTCCGTCCGGCAAAACGCTTCCATCCAGGTTCGATCAGGAGAATCGTCAGGGACGTCTTCGAGGTAGATCAAGTCAATCCCCTCGTCGCGGGCACGGCAGAGAAACGCCCGCACAATTTCCTCTTCATGCGGCGGCGCCAAAATCCGGTTGACGTGGGAATGCTCACCCACCACAAGCCGCGCTTCTTTTAGCGGGATCCCGGCCAAACGCCGCCGTCCCAACACCATCGGCAACGCCGCGATCAGATCTCCCGAATCATCCCGGGCCGTCATCACGAACAACGGCCGCCCCGGAAAATACGACCGGTAGTAGTTGACAAACCAGAAATGAGAAAAAAAAGGGTGTCCGCCAAAAAACCTGCCCACCAGGCGATTCCAGTCGATCTCCAGCGCGCAAAACGCATCAATATCACGTACTATGTCGATCCGGCACGTCATCTATTTGATACCGTGGTAGAGTCGCCAGATGGCCGAATAGATCCATGACTTCATGCCGGCGGGAAAGGCATAATAACGGTAGGTTTTGCGGTCGCTGTGCGCCCAATGACGCTTATATGATTCGTTCCCCCGCAGGAAATCGAATTGCTTCACCCTTCGCCCAACCAGGTCTTCGGCGATCAGGGCTAATATCACAAATCCCGGCCGCCATTCTTCATACGCCGGGTCGTATCCCGTCTGGTAATCGTAATAGACGCCATCGACCACGAATCCATACCGAAACGCCACCGGGGTCTGACCGCTTACCAAAAACTTGAGATACAGCCTGTCTTCATCCTGAAGGCATCGAATCAGCTCGCGGTGGAACTCAATATACCCGGGGCGTTCAAAGCTCCCCTCGTCCCCTTTTTTCTCACGTGACAGCGTGTGCAGACGCCGGGCTTCCTGAAGCGCCTTCTCGACGTCGCCGATTTCGCGATAATCCACCATCCGCACTTTGTCTTGGGCGCGACGCAGCGATCTCCGGATTATTTTTCTCATGTTGGGCGAATACCCCTCAAGGAGCGCCTCAAATGTCTCCGGCAGGTCCAAATAGGGGCAGACATCCTGCTCCTGGCGGATGACCCGAAAACCGGAACGGCGCAGATGCGTCATGAAGGCGTCAATGCACGGCGCCTTTTCGGCCACCGAATCGAACACCGCAAAGGCGCACCGGCGCATCTCGTCCCTGATATAATTCACCAGAAAACCGAACCACTCATCCCACGCTTCACGTCGAATCGGGAAATCCAAGTGCTCCGGCGAAACCACCGATCTGGTCCCCAACAACGCCAGGACTTGCGGATGGAATATCTTCAAGAACGGCGTCCGGACCAGCGAAAGATGCACCGAACCGCTGATCGTCCCCTGGTCATCGCGCCCGATAATATGCGCAACTCCGCCCTCGTTGCCGAGAACCTTGTGAAACGGCGCCAGCCAGCACGGACTATAGAAAAAACTATCAGGGAAATGCCTGAGGTTCGCCTCGATCTCACCCCGCAAGGCGACAAAGTCATCCGGGGATGTGATAATCTCAAATTTCAACGCCGACCGTACTCTGATGCTATGACGATTTCATTCTAATTATCGGAAAGTAAGGAGAATCTTCTTGCACTTTCAAGGAAAATTGTGTTGGAGGAAAGTCCGTTTCGAGACTTTTCGTCACTTGTAATCAATTGACTGGCGGAAGTAACCGCCCCGTCTGACCCGGCGACTATCTTAAACGGCGTCGATTTCCAGGTAAGTCGGGGTCGAGAGATACCGCTCCCCGGTATCGCAGATGATCGTGACGATCGTCTTGCCCTTGTTTTCAGGGCGGGCCGCGACCTTGAGAGACGCCGCGACGTTGGCCCCGGCTGATATGCCCAGGAGAAATCCTTCCTGACGAACCACCCGCCGCGTCGTTGCGGTCGCCTCTTCATTCGTTACGGTGATGATTTCGTCGATCAAACTCAGGTCGAGCACGTCCGGTTTGAAGCCGGCCCCGATGCCTTGAATCGGATGCGGTCCGGCATGGCCCTTCGACAGCAACGGCGATGCCGCTGGCTCCACGGCGATGGCCTTGAATGACGGCTTAAGCGGTTTTATGTATGAGGCCACCCCGGTGATGGTTCCTCCCGTGCCGACCCCCGCCACGATCAGATCGACCTGCCCATCGGAATCCTTCCAGATTTCGGGCCCGGTAGTAAGTTTGTGTATCTCGGGATTCGCGGGATTCTTGAATTGCTGCGGCATGAACGAGTTCGGGTATTTGGCGACCATTTCCTCGGCTCTGGCCACCGCCCCCGACATGCCTTCCGCTCCCGGAGTCAGCACCAATTCGGCGCCGAATGCCTTGAGCAGATTGCGGCGCTCAATTGACATCGTCTCCGGCATGGTCAAAATCAGTCGATATCCACGCACGGCGCACACAAACGCCAGCGCAATTCCGGTGTTGCCCGAGGTCGGCTCGATAATGACGGTGTCTTTGCTGATTTTCCCCCGCTGTTCGGCGGCCTTGATCATGGCCAGCCCGATGCGGTCTTTCACCGACGAAGCGGGATTGTGGGATTCCATCTTGGCCAGGATTCTGGCGGGCAAACCCCGGCCAATCCTGTCCAAGGCCACCAGAGGGGTATTTCCGATTAGATCAAGGATACTGCCCGCGATTCTGGCCATGGTCGCTCCTTCCCCTTAGATGTAGTACATTTGCTTACCGTTGCCGGTCTGATGCAATAGATCTTCAATCGTCATTTTCTGCAGGTATGCTACCAGACTCTCTTCCGCTTTCCTCCAGAAGTGGGTCACGGCCATCTCAACCGGGTCGTTCTCGATAGATTCATGGGAGGACACAAACGAAATCCTGCCCTCAAGCGAACTCACGACGTCAAAAACCGTAATGGCCGACGCCGGCCGGGCCAGCAAATATCCCCCCAATTTGCCTCGGTTGGAGTTGATCAGGCGCGCCTTCTTAAGCTGGGACAGTAACAACTCCAAGTACCGAACCGGCACACTCTGAGTCACGGCAATCTCTTTCGCCTGAATCGGCCCTTTTCCCGTATTTTGAGCCAAGTATATGATCGCTTTCAGACCATAATGGGCTTTCGCTGAAAACATAATGATAATTAATCCCGTCTCTGGTGGTTATGGACCTAAAGGTTTTCCAACTGCATCAGCGCTGGGATTTCCAGATCGTCACGCTCGCGTCCCGAAATATCGGGTCCCCGCCTAACCTAAAATCTGGAAACAGCTTACGCTCAACAGGACCATACACGATATAGTCAATTTCCGCCATATATACGGCGGGTTGACGGTAATAGCTAAGTATTTTTTGGGCGCGTACCCGCCAGTCAATCCCCAAATGGGCAACGTGCGGAATGAAACCAAGATACACCGCCCGAGTCTCTATCAACCGGCACTGCTTGTCCGATTCCAGCGGGGCGGTGAGGAGAACCGCACCGGGGGCCGAATTGGCTTCAAGCCACCGACCGGCGGCAAAATAGGGATCATTTGTAAAGGGGACGAAATTCCCCTTGCCCGGATTATACTTGCCTACCGCGCTGAATACAAATCCGACGAATAAAGCGCAGGCGACAGCAGTAACCACAAACCTATATCCTCCCTGGGCAAACAGCTCCATCCCGGCCCATCCGGCAGCAAAATAGAGCATGAATACCGGGAAAAAGGGATTGTAGTGAAAAAACATGCCGAACAATACTGCGACGGCCGTCAGCATAATAATACGGACATTCCTCGCCGCCGCCGCCAGCGCCAACGGCGCCACGGCGTGCATCCACAGATCGGTTACATCAAAGCGAAAACCCTCGACGAATGGAAAATAGAACGGCTTGTCCGCCACGCCGAGAGTAATGCTTGCCGCCGAGACCACGCCGGCCAGACAAATGAGGGCATCGACTATCCTCCGCCGGGAAAATCTGTCAAATAGGACCAGCCCGCCATAAAGCAATAGCGCCTGCAACGCCAGGAATGAGTGCAGCCAGCCGAGCAAAAACAGCGCTCCGTAGCGAAGCCACTCATTTCGTTCCTCAAACAGGGCGATCACAAAAGCGATGAAAAAGGGAAAATGATTGAATCCCCGGGCAACCAGATCGACCGACAAGGCATTGATAAGGCCGAATCCGACCGAGCCGGCCGCCGTCATCGCCAACCCGACGCCCCAGCCACGCAGGAAATACCGCCGAAGCACCATCGCCAACAGAAGCACGTAGACCAGATTCAGTATCCGCATAGCCAAATACGGATTGACCACCAGTGCCGCCGCCGCCGTGGGATAATACTGGACGAATGATTGGCTGAGGGGAACGCCGCCGTATGCCGGGTTTTGCGGCGGGAAGTCGTGTTTCATCTGCTCGATAATGCCGGCATAATAGAGAAAATCCAGATCGGAGGGCGCATCAAAGTGCAATCGACCGTCACCCGGATCGTATGAGCCGATGACCACCTGCCCGATTATATATGACAGGATAACGGCGATTCCAAAGACCGCATCAACGGAGAAACGCGGTTTGCGTGCAGCCATACACTAATATATTGGTTGGCCATGGGACAATGAAATGCAAAAATGCGGATCGGCCCGGCCGGCGGTCTCGACAGCCGGGCAATTCGTGCCGCCTTACACCGGCTGGACGACGGCGGAATCTTTCTTGGTGCGCTTGTTCAGGTCAAGCTGGACGATGATCCACACCGCCGGAGAAAACACGATCCACAGGAGAAACAGCAGCCAGCGGTTGAAATCCTCTGCCGAGACCTTCTGATAAAGCTCGCCGTACTTGTAATAGGAATAGAAGTTGGCAAACGGGACAAACAACAAAACCGTCCATAAACCCGGTTCGGCGTCGGCATCATTGGCCAGAGCCTTCAGTTCCCACGCCGTCTGATAGAACCAGTAGATGGCATATATGCCCAGAGTGACGATCATCAACAGCACCTGGGCGAGCATATTACGGTACTTGATGGGTCGATTCATGGCGATCTCCTGCCTTAATCATTTGTGTTCTTGTTTTGTATCAACGCCACGATTGTCTTGATAGTACATATATTAGGATTTGGCAACAATATTCACCTGGTATCGAAAAAATCCTGCCAATCAGCCTCCTGGACAACCTTTGGCCGGATCGATAAGCGCAGAAATCGCCCAACCAATTCTCAAACTCCCCGTCAAATCAGGAAAGGCTTTCATTTAGGAAACGATTATATTACACTGATGTTTCGATATCCAGACGTTTACCGTCACCCGATCGGACACCTCAACACGGCGAGGACGCTATGCGACTCTTGAAAAAGACAACTTTCGTCATAATTGCCGCACTCACTGCCCTGCTTGGTTTCAGCTTACAGGCCGGAGCGCAACCGGACAGCTCGGGCTCGGCTGGCTACTACCGCTTCCCGGCCATCCACAACCGCACGATTGTCTTCACCGCCGAAGGCGATCTATGGAAGGTCGACCTCGACGGCGGCCTTGCCCAGCGTCTGACGACCCATCATGCCTCCGAAACTCATCCTGCGATTTCACCCGATGGCTCGGTTATCGCCTTCATGGCCCGTTACGAGGGTCCGGCCGAGGTGTACACGATGCCCATTGAGGGTGGCCTGCCGACGAGACGCACTTTCGATGGCGGGTGGGCGCGCCCGATTGCGTGGTCCCCCGACGGCAGACTGCTCTTCGCTGCCAGCCGCTACGCCACCCTCCCGGACGTTCAGATGGCCGCTCTTGACATGAAATCCAACCGGATGGAAATTCTCCCCCTCCAGCAGGCGGCCGATGGCGTTTACCGCGCTGATGGCAAAACGTTCTTCTTCACCCGTCTGCCGTTTGTCGGCAGCCACACCAAGCACTACATGGGCGGAGCCGTCCAAAACATCTGGAAATACACCTCCGACGACCCCGAAGCCGTCCCCTTGACCGCCGACTATCTTGGCACGAGCAAAGAACCGATGTGGTGGGACGGCCGCATCTACTTTGTAAGCGACCGCGACGGAACTATGAATATCTGGTCGATGACCCCCGACGGCGGCAACCAGCGGCAGCACACACGGCATCAAGGCTGGGATGTCAAGTCCCCCTCGCTTTCACAAGGCCGAATCGCCTATCAGCTGGGCGCCGATATCCATGTCTACGACGTCACCGCCGACCAGGACAAAATAGTCCCCATCCGTCTGGTCTCCGACTTTGACCAGATGCGTGAAAAGTGGATCAAGAAGCCGTTCGATTACTTGACCGCCCTTCACCTCTCCACTGACGGCGACCGCGTTGTCTTGACGGCCCGCGGGCAGGTCTTCACCGTGCCGAGCAGTCAGGGCCGGCTGGTGAAAACCACCCACAATGACGGCGCTCGTTATCGACAGGCGCGCTTCTTGCCCGATGGCAAGCAACTCCTGGCCTTGTCCGATGAATCGGGAGAAGTCGAGTTTTGGAAACTCCCAACCGACGGCGTCGGCGACCCGGAACAGCTTACCGCCGGCGGCGCCATCCTTCGTTTCGACGGCGTCCCTTCCCCGGACGGCAAGTTTATCGCCTACACCGACAAGGATAACTTGCTGTGGCTTTATGACATTGAGAAAAAGGCCCACACCAGAATTTTCGGCAACGGAGAAGGCCAGATCTCCGATCTGCAATGGTCCCCGGACAGCCGCTGGCTGGCCTTCGCCGCGCCTGCCCTGAACTGGTTCACACAAATTCATGTTCTCAATCTCGAAAATCGCAACCTGACGGCTCTCACCACCGATCGGTACGACACCTTCAGCCCTGCCTGGAGCGCCGACGGCAAATGGCTATATTTCCTCTCCAACCGCAGTTTTGTCTCCCTGGTCAATAACCCCTGGGAATCGCGGCAGGCCGAACCGTATTTTGACCGCCAGACGAAAATATATATGATCCCCTTGCTTCCCGGCCTGCGTTCGCCGTTCCAGCCCGATGACGAACTGGCCCCGGATTCGGCGGCCCAAGTCAAACCGGAGAAGAAAGACCAAGGTAAGGAAAGTGACTCCGCCGCTGCGGTCGTCGTCAAGATCGACACGGCCGGAATACAAAAGCGGCTGATGGAGGTTCCGCTTCCGGCCGGGAATTACGGCGAACTTTCAATGACCGCCGATCACCTCTACTGGATTTCCGTAGAAACGTCTGCCCTGCGCACTCGCACTTTGGTGACGGCCAAGATTGACAATAAAGAGATTAAACTGGATACCGTGCAGGGCGGCGTCGGCAGCTACGAGCTGTCCCTGGACCGCAAGAAACTGATGGCGAGAAAGGACAATTCCATTTACGTCTTTGATGCCAACGGCGCCAAACCCGCCGATCTGGGTCAAACCCGCGTCAACCTCGATGACTGGGCCTTCTCGCTTGATCCCCGGCAGGAATGGCGTCAGATGTTTGTCGAAGCCTGGCGCTTGGAGCGTGACTATTTCTACGACCGCAACATGCACGGCGTCGACTGGCCGGCCATGCTGAACAAGTATCTGCTTTTGATCGACCGCGTCACCGATCGTGATGAGCTGAGTGACCTTCTGGCCGACCTGATCAGCGAGCTTTCGGCCCTGCATATGTACGTTCAGGGCGGCGATCCCCGTCGTGGCGAGGATGACGTTTCTCCCGCCTCGCTCGGCGCGGTCTTGAAGCGCGATGACGACGTCGGAGGTTTTCGCGTCGAGCACATCTATCGCGTCGATCCGGATGAACCGCAAATTATGTCGCCTCTGGCCAAACCCGGCGTTGAAGTTCACGAGGGCGAAGTTATCACCGCCATCAACGGCGTCTCGACCCTCGGAGTTGAGCACCCCGGACTCCTCTTGCGCCGTCAGGCCGGGAAACAGGTTCTCCTCGAAATCAAGTCAACCTCAAACCAATCCCGCCCCGTTGTCGTTATCCCGATAACGCCAGCCGAAGAGTCCAACCTCCGGTACAGTGAATGGGAATACACCCGCCGGTTGCTGGTCGAGGAAAAGGGCCAAGGTAACATCGGCTACGTTCACCTGCGCAACATGGGGATCAACGACTACGCCCAGTGGGCGCGCGATTTTTATCCGGTCTTTTTGCGCCAAGGTCTGATTGTCGACGTCCGCCACAACAACGGCGGCAACGTTGACAGTTGGATCTTGGAGAAGCTGATGCGCAAGCCATGGGCGTACTGGCAGAGCCGAACCGGCGACCCGTATTCCAACATGCAATATGCGTTTGCGGGTCACGTGGTCGTCCTTTGCGACGAGCATACCTATTCCGACGGCGAGCTATTTGTCGAAGGATTCCGCCGTCTCGGGCTGGGTAAGGTTATCGGCGCTCGAACTTCGGGCGCGGAAATCTGGCTGTCCTTCAGCAATGTCCTCGTTGATCAGGGCATCGCCACCGCCGCTGAAGACGGCGTCTACGCCCCGGAAGGCATCTGGTTGATCGAGGGTCATGGTGTGGAACCGGATATCGCCGTCGATAACCCTCCTCACGCCACTTTTGCCGGCCAGGATGCCCAATTGGAAGCGGCCATCCGGTACCTTCAGGAGCAGATTACGCTCCATCCGGTCAAAACGCCGCCGCCGCCACCTTATCCGGACAAGTCCTTTGACAAAAAATAGCGGGTGACGAATAGTTCAAAATCCAAGGTCGGATGTGATCAATTGAAAAGATGACCGACTGCAGCGGCTCGACAATAGGCCCCTTGCCGAGCCGCTCAGGCAATTGATGGGGCCACGTAAGGCATTTCAAATTAGCAACTTACAAAAATCGTGCGCTTCGGGCCAAACTTGGAAGCACAATAATAAGCACTTTGACAAAGGAATTGAACATTTGTATCGTATAAGACAGGGCGGGGCGATGATGAAAAGCTAAAATTACGCATGTTCAAATATGGCACAATCGGCGGTATTGCCGATATATAGATGAAGAGGTCGACGACAACGAAATGAAAGGAGACTTATGGATAAGGAAATCAAAAAAAACAGTTGGTCACGATTTTGCGCACAATTCAACGCGACTAATCAGTACCGGCCGACAAAAATCAGCGTGAAACGCCGTGGCGAAGGGATGGCGGATATCGAAATGACGCCGTTCATGGGCATGGCTTTGAGCAAAAAGGGTCGTCTCATCGATGGTGTCCAGTTCTATGCCGGGCAATGGAATCCTGATATGGTGGCGCAGCCGGTTCTCACGATCGGCGAACCCACCCAAATCTGGCTCGAGCAGGACAAGAGCGGCCATGACAACAGCCTGCGAATCCGTTCCAAGGATGGCACCGAGGTTCACGTCCAACTCTTCGGCGACAGACAGGCCGACCAGGCTCGGCGTCTCGTCGAAAGAGTGGCATATGCCATGTACGAGAATCGCGGCTACGAATCCGGCCATGACTGGAATGACTGGTTCGAGGCCGAACAGCGCGTTCGTCAAGCTGAAATGGAATTGACCAAGTAGAATCCAGGCATCAGCGCGATTTCTCCGGGCGATGTTGAAGAATATCGCCCGGTTTTTTTCGTGGGGAAATACCATTCGCCCGCCCGTTCTGTTCTTGCCCATACACCCACCGTCCCCTTATCTTACCGGTATCCGCCTGGAGTATGAAAGGGAGGAAAAGATGCAGCCGCCTGTCATAAGTGAATTCCTCGGACGAATCGAGCTGTTCAAAGATCTCAGCCGCGATGAACTCGACCTGATCGTCCCCGGCATCGAAGCCAAAGAATACGAACCCGACACCCTGCTCTTTTCGGAAAACAGCCCCCGCCGATTCGTCTACCTCATCTATGACGGTGA
>Ga0315277_10005795_pt1 | contig 16235 bp, 17 predicted proteins | sample YL17G05_15_MG_FD_203695 | JGI IMG/M metagenome (GOLD analysis project Ga0315277, IMG submission 203695) | Sediment microbial communities from Yellowstone Lake, YNP, Wyoming, USA - YL17G05_15 | ecosystem: Environmental > Aquatic > Freshwater > Lake > Sediment | place: USA: Wyoming | collected... | reverse complement strand
ACGGTCGGAGGCCGAGGTTTATTCTTCCGCGTCGGAACCATCCGTGGTTCTCGGCCGCGACCGTCATTCTCATGAGTCAGGAACCAGATAAAAAGTCCGCGTCGGAACCATCCGTGGTTCTCAGCCGCGACCATCATTCTCATGAGTCAGGAACCAGATAAAAAGTCCGCGTCGGAACCATCCGTGGTTCTCGGCCGCGACCGTCATTCTCATGAGCCAAGAACCAGATAAAAAGTCCTTGGAGGAGCTAATCCGGGAGCTTCTGACGGCCGGGGCTGTGAAGCTGGCCCTCGAGAGCGTGGACGGGTCTGCTGCCCCCGGCCTGGTCTTTTTCCTCAAGGACCTCACCCGGCAGGTCTCCCCCAAACTCCTGGACCAGGCCGATCTGACTCTGCCCCTTTCGGCCGAGGGTCTGGCCACCTTGAACCGGCTCAGGGAGATCGTGGCCCAGAATCGGGAGCTGGGCGAGCTCAGCGTCAAGGACCCCATGACCTCCTTGTATAATTACCGCTTTTTCGAGATCCAGCTCCAGGTGGAGATGGACCGCGTCAAGCGGTCCGGCCGGCCCTGCTGTCTGATGATCATCGATCTGGACCGGTTCAAGCCGGTCAACGACCGGTTTGGGCACCAGGTGGGGAACGAGGTTTTGCAGGCGGTGGCCCGGATTTTGATCAAGGAAGTCCGCAAGGTGGACATTGTGACCCGGTACGGGGGAGACGAATTCGCGATCATTCTTCCGGACACGAGCGCGCCCCGGGCCTCGAGGCTGGCCGAGCGCATCCGGCAGGCGCTCTCGAGCGACCCCCAGGTCGGCGGGTACGGGGTGAGCGCCTCTTTCGGCCTGGCCACCCACCATTTTGGGGAGACGGACGGGTTCGCGGCTTTGGTCGAGCACGCGGACCAGGCCATGTACCAGGCCAAGCGCGAGGGGGGGAACCGGGTGCAGGTATACGAGGAGGAAGCGATCGAGAGGGGCGCGACCCAGGTGACGGCCCAGGAAAAGGACGCCCTGATGGGGGACAAGGGCAAGTAGATGGAAAACAAAGGAAAAAACGACCAGCGGTCTCTGTTGGTTTCGGTCACCAGCGGCAAGGGCGGGGTGGGCAAGACCATGATCGTGGTCAACCTGGCGAGCCTGTTGGCCGAGACGGGCCGGCGCGTGCTGGTCATGGATTGCGATCTGGGGCTGGCCAACGTGGACGTGCTGCTGGGATTGAACCCGGCGTACACGATGAACGACGTGCTCGAGGGCCGGCGGAAGATCGAGGAGATCGTGGTGCAGACGTCCCTGGGGTTCGACGTGTTGCCGGCCGCCTCGGGCATCGTCTCCCTGGCCGAGATCTCGGCCGAGGAGCAGGGCGAGCTCATGGCCGCGCTCCGCACCCTGCTAGGCCGCTACTCCCTGGCGCTGTTGGACACCGGCGCCGGCGTCAGCTCGCCGGTCCTGCGTTTCAACCGGGCCGCCCATAAAAACATCATCGTCCTCACCCCGGAACCCACCTCGGTCACCGACGCCTACGCCTTGATCAAACTCCTGCGACCCCGCCTCGCCGACGGCCGCATACACCTGCTGGTGAACATGGTCCAAAACGGCGAGGAAGGGCGCCGGGTGGTGGACAACCTGTGTCAGACGGTCGAGCGGTTTCTGAGCTGTTCCCTCTCTTGTCTAGGGCACGTGGTCACGGATCGGGTCGTGCGGCGCTCGGTGCTCGCCCGGCTGCCGTTCGTCAAGGGCCACCCGAACGCGCCGGCCACGGTCTGTCTGAGGGCCATCGCCGAGCAGGTGCTGGCCTGGGAGCCGGAGGGTGAAGCCGACCCGCTGAACCATCTGATCCGACCTTAGGGACCATGGCAAAACTTCGGCTGCCGGCCGGATTTAGGGTCGGGCTTCGGCTCGAGGTCGTCGAAAGAGGATTCCTATTCCTGCGGTCCCTCGGCTTTGCTCGGGGCCGTAAGCCGGTCGAACGGCCTCGAACCTCGCCCTACTGGATTTCGTCTCGGAATTCCGTGGTTGGCCATGGTCTTTCGAGGGCGGGCCGCGCGCCTCATTTGGTTCTTGCCCTGCCATAAGAGCTGTGATACAAATACTCGATTAAGCACGCACGCCCGGGCCGGGGTCCAGGGTGCCCGCGTTGCGGGTAAAGGGCCAAGGGACGGCCGGGCGGAGGAAAAACCCTAGATCAAGGAGTCGTTCATGTCCCAAGTCACCATGAAGCAGCTGTTGGAAGCCGGGGTTCATTTCGGCCACCAGACCCGCCGCTGGAACCCCAAGATGAAACCCTACATCTTCGGCGCCCGCAACGGCATCTACATCATCGACCTGCAGAAGACGGTCCAGTTGTTCAAAACCGCTTACAATTTTGTGGTCGAGACCGTCGGCAGCGGCCACTCCGTCCTCTTTGTCGGGACGAAGAAACAGGCCGCCGACGCCATCTCCGAAGAGGCCGGCCGGGCCGAGATGTTCTACGTCAACCACCGCTGGTTGGGCGGCATGTTGACCAATTTTCAGACCATCAAGCAGAGCATCGATCGGCTCAAGAAACTCGAGCGGATGCAGGCAGACGGGTCGATCGCCAACTTCCCCAAAAAGGAAGTGCTCAGCATGGAGCGGCAGATCGTCAAGCTCCAGCGGAACCTGGGCGGCATCAAGGACATGGAGCGCCTGCCCGGGGCCATGTTCGTCATCGATCCCCGCCGCGAAAGGATCGCCGTGGCCGAGGCCCGGCGGCTGAGCATCCCGGTGGTGGCCGTGGTGGACACCAACTGCGACCCGGACGAGGTGGATTACATCATCCCGGGCAACGACGATGCCATCCGCGCCATCCGTCTCATGGCCTCCCGCATCGCCGACGCGGCCGTGGAAGGCCGCCAGCGCCGCGACGAACAGGCGGCCCTCAGTGCGGCCCGGGCGGCCGAAACCGGCGAGCAGACCATGGCCGAATCCCAACCGTACGTGGCCGACACGCCGCCGGGCGAGTTTCCGCGTCCGGCCGGCGGGCCCGAGGTGATCATCGTGCAGCACGACCAGGAGGAGGACGAGGACGACCTGGACGAGGCGGACGACCTGGATAAGGCGGACGACCTGGATAAGGCGGACGCCCTGGATAAGGCGGACGCCCTGGGCGAGGCGGACGACCTGGACGAGATGGACGACTAGACCGCATCCGCGGCCCGGAGGAACGTGACCCGGGCGCGACTTTTTAGATTTCGAAGGAGCCAAGCGTGGAAATCACAGCCAAGATGGTCAAGGAGCTGAGGGACCGGACGAACGTGGGCATGATGGACTGCAAACAGGCCCTCACCGAGTGCAAAGGGGACATGGAAAAGGCCATCGACTTCCTGCGCCAGAAGGGCCTGGCCACGGCCAGGAAGCGCGCCAGCCGGGAGACCAAGGACGGTCTGGTGCACGCCTACGTCCATCCCGGCTCCAAGCTCGGGGTGCTCATCGAAGTCAACTGCGAGACCGACTTCGTGGCCAAGACCGACAAGTTCCAGGAGTTCGTGCACAACCTGGCCATGCACGTGGCCGCCAGCAACCCCCTGTCCATCGACCGGGAGTCCGTGCCCGAGGCCATGCTGGCCCGGGAGAGGGAGATTCTCAAGGCCCAGGCCCTGGATACGGGCAAGCCGGCCAATATCGTGGACAAGATCGTCGAGGGCCGGCTGAAGAAGTTCTACCAGGAGTCCTGCCTGGTGGAGCAGCCTTTTGTCAAGGACCCGGATAAGACCGTGCAGGACCTGATCAACGAGACCGTGGCCCAGTTGGGGGAGAGCATCCAGATTCGGCGTTTCGTCCGGTTCATGGTGGGCGAGGAGATCGAGTCGGGCTCCTGACGGTTCGGCGGGGCAGGCCCATGACCCGTTACAAGCGCGTCCTGCTTAAACTCAGCGGCGAGGCCCTGCAGGGCGAGGCCGGCTTCGGCATCGATCCGGTCACCCTGGGCATCATCGCCGACCAGTTGGCCGAAGTGATGGCCGATGTCGGCCGGGTCGAACTGGCCGTGGTCATCGGCGGCGGCAACATCTTCCGCGGCGAGCGGCTCGAGGCCACGGGCTTGAAACGGGTTACGGGCGACTACATGGGCATGCTCGGCACCCTGATCAACGCCATGGCCCTGCAGGAGGCGGTCGAGGCCCGGGGGGTGGCCACGCGGCTGCTCTCGGCCCTGCGTCTCGAGGAGGCGGCCGAGGTGTACATCCGGCGCCGGGCCCTCTCCCACCTCGAGAAGGGCTACCTGGTCATCTTCGCCGGCGGCACGGGCAACCCCTATTTCACCACGGACACGGCGGCCGTGCTCAGGGCCAGCGAGATCGGGGCCGACGTCATCCTCAAGGCCACCCGCGTGGACGGCGTGTACGACCGGGACCCGAAAAAGGACCCCCAGGCCCGGTTCCTGCCGTCCATCACCTACATGGAAGCCATCGAGCAACGTCTCAAGATCATGGATACCACGGCCATCTCCCTGGCCATGGAAAACGGGCTGCCCATCATCGTCTTCAACCTGACCGTGCACGGCAACATCAAGCGCGTTCTCGACGGCGAGCGGGTGGGCACACTGGTAAGCGCGTAAATGGAGGCGGAGATGCCGGACATGCTGACCGAGACCTACGACGACGCCAAGGACCGCATGGAAAAGAGCCTGGCCGCCCTGAAACGGGAGTTCAACCGGGTGCGCACCGGCCGGGCCTCGGCCTCCCTCCTGGACGGCATCCGGCTCGACTACTATGGCACCCCCACTCCCTTGAACCAACTCGCCTCGATCTCCACCCCGGAACCCAGACTCATCTTCATCCAACCCTGGGACCCCCAGACCCTGGCCGATATCGAAAAGGCCATCCTCAAGTCCGAACTCGGCCTCAACCCCAACAACGACGGCAAGGTCCTGCGCATCGCCATCCCCCCCCTGACCGAAGAAAGACGCAAGGAACTCGTCAAGGTCGTCCGCAAGATGGCCGAGGAAAACAAGGTCGCCCTGCGCAGCATCCGCCGCGACGCCAACGAAATGGTCAAGGACTTGAAAAAAGAGAAGGAAATCACCGAGGACGACGCCTTCAAGGCCCAGGACGAAATCCAGGAGATCACGGACGGCTTCGTCAAAAAGATCGATAAGATGGCCGAGGACAAGGAAAAGGAGATCCTCCAATTCTAAGGATTCGGCTCAGGCGGCGGGCCGGCCCCTTGGCGGTCCTGATACCGGTGGCGGCTTCCTGGGCCGCCACGCGCGTTTTCCTCTCCCAGGGCTGAGAGGGGGAAGATCCCGATGACGGCCGAGACGCTGGACAAGAACAAGCTCCCCCGCCACGTGGCCATCATCATGGACGGCAACGGCCGCTGGGCCCAGGCCCGGGGGCTGACTCGGACCGAGGGGCATCGGGCCGGCGCCGAATCGGTGCGGTCCATCCTCCGGGCCAGCCGCGAGCTGGGCATCGGTTACCTGACCGTCTTCGCCTTCTCCTCGGAAAACTGGGGGCGGCCGAAAAAAGAGGTCGATTTCCTGATGCGGCTCATGAACCGGTACATCAAGAGCGAGATCAAGGAGATCGAGGAGAACGGCATCCGGCTGAACGTCATCGGCGACCTGGACCGGGTGCCCCGCGTCCAGCGGACCCTCGTGCTCGACGCGATCAAGCAGACCGCCCACAACCAGGACATGGTCTTCACCGTGGCTCTCTCTTACGGCGGCCGGCAGGAAATCCTGAGGGCGGCCCGGGACGTGGGCCGGGCCTGCCAAGAGGGCCGGCTGGACCCCGAGTCCCTGACCGAGGAGGCCTTCGCCCGGCACCTCTATACGGACGGGCTGCCCGACCCGGACCTGCTCATCCGCACCAGCGGCGAGCAGCGCATCAGCAACTTTCTGCTCTGGCAACTGGCTTACGCCGAACTCTACTTTACCCCCACCTATTGGCCGGCTTTCCGAAAAGAGGAATACCTACGCATCCTCATGGATTTTCAGGAACGGGACCGGCGCTTCGGCCTCCTTCGGGAGCAGGACCCCTCGCCGAAAGAGAAGTGAGAGAGTGCCCGTCTCCCCCCATCTCAGCCGCTGGCTCGTGGCCCTGGTCCTGATCCCGGTCTTCCTGGTTCTCCTCCTGGCCGGACCGTGGTACGTCATCGACCCGGTGGTCTTTCTCCTGGGCGCCGCGGCCCTGATCGAGTTCTACCGGATGGTGTTCAAGCCCATGCCCTGGCCGCTGGTGATCATCGGCCTGGCCGGGCTGGGCCTGATCCTGTGGGGGGCGCGCTTTCCCTTTGCCGGCTCGGACGCCCTGATGTTCGCCCTGGCCCTCTGGCCGGGCTGGCTGTACGTGCTGCTGCGTTACCAGGCCCTGGGCCGGACCTTTCACTACCTGGGCCTGTTCAGCCTGGGGCACGTGTACGTCAGCCTGCTCGTCTCCTTCTTCATCCGCCTGATCGCCCTGGCCGACGGCCGGCTGTGGATCGTCTTCGTGGCGGCCGTGACCTTTGGCGCGGACACGGCTGCTTTTTACATGGGCCGGAACCTGGGCCGGCATCACCTCTACCCGGCGGTGAGCCCCAACAAGACGGTCGAGGGTCTGGTCGGGGGGCTGGTCGGCGGCGGGCTGATCGCCCTGGTTTTCGTTCTGCTTTTTCTGCCCGGCCGGCTGACCTGGGTCGAGGCTTCGGCCTTGGGCGCGGTCCTGGGGCTGGGGGCTGCGGCCGGCGACCTGTTCGAGTCCATGCTCAAGCGGGTAGCCGAGGTGAAGGACAGCGGGCAGCTGCTGATGGGCCACGGCGGCGTGCTGGACCGGCTGGACGCCCTGCTCTTCAACACCCCCCTGATGGTCCTCTACCTCACCCTGTTCAAAGGTTGAGACAACGCATGGAACCGGGCGGCAAAATGGTGGCCATCCTGGGTTCGACCGGCTCGATCGGGGTCCGGACCCTGGACGTGATCCGCTCTTTCCCCGGACGCTTCCGGGTGAAGGCCCTGGCCGCGGGCCGGAACGTCGAGAGGCTGGCCGCGCAGGTTAAGGAATTTCGGCCGCGCCTGGCCGCGGTGCTGACCGAGGACCTGGCCGTTCAGCTGCGGGACCTGATCGGACCTGGATTTCCGGTCGAGGTCGTCTTCGGCGAGGAAGGTTACGTGCGGGCCGCGGCCTTAGAGGAGGCCGAGACGGTGGTGTCGGCCATGGTGGGCGCGGCCGGGCTCCGGCCGACGCTGGCCGCGGTCAGGGCCGGCCGGCGCGTGGCCCTGGCCAACAAGGAGGCCCTGGTCATGGCCGGGGGGCTGGTGATGGCCGAGGCTAGATCGTCCGGGGCGGCGATTCTGCCCGTGGACAGCGAGCATTCGGCCGTCTTTCAGGTGCTAGAGGGCCAGCGGCGGGAAGCGGTGCGCCGGATTCTGCTGACCGCGTCCGGGGGACCGTTTTTAGGGCGGAGTCGGGCGGCGTTGGCCGGGGTGAGTCCGGAGGAGGCGCTGGCCCATCCCCGCTGGCGGATGGGGGCCAAGATCAGCATCGATTCGGCCACGCTGATGAACAAGGGGCTCGAGGCCATCGAGGCGAGGTGGCTGTTCGACTGCCCCCTGGACCGCATCGACATTGTCATCCACCCGGAGAGCGTGGTGCATTCCCTGGTGGAGTTCGCGGACGGCTCCGTGCTGGCCCAGATGGGCATCCCGGACATGCGCCTGCCCATCGCCTATGCCTTGACCTATCCGGAGCGGCTGCCGCTGGACCTGCCGCGGCTGGACCTGGCCGGGGTGGGGAATTTGAGCTTCCGCCGGCCCGAGCCCGAGGCCTTCCCCTGCCTGGGCCTGGCCCTGGCCGCCGGCCGGCGGGGCGGGACCGCGCCGGTGGTGCTCAACGCGGCCAACGAGGCGGCCGTGCAGGCTTTTTTGAACCGGGAGATCGGCTTCCTGGACATCGGCCGCGTCATCGAGCAGGCCCTCTCCCAAGACGAGGGCCCGGCCGCGGCCGACCTGGGCGGCATCCTCGAGGTGGACCGGGAGACGCGGCGACGGGCCCAAAAGATCGTTTCTGAATTGAAAGGCGGACTCGGCTGATGGTGTACGTGGTCTCGACGGTGATCGTCCTGGGCATCCTGATCTTCGTGCACGAGCTGGGCCATTTTCTGCTGGCCAAGCTCCTGGGAGTGCGGGTCGAACGGTTTTCCCTGGGCTTTCCGCCCAAATTGGCCGGTTTCAAGATCGGCGAGACCGAGTATCTCATCTCCTTTATCCCGCTGGGCGGGTACGTGAAGATGTTCGGCGAGAACCCGGACGAGGAAGACGGCGTGCCGCCCGAGGAGCAGCGATATTCCTTCTCCCATAAGCCGCCCTGGGTCCGTTTCCTGATCGTGCTGGCCGGGCCGGCCTTCAACTTCTTCTTTGCCGTGGTCGTCTTCTGCGCCATTTTTATGGCCGCGGGCATCCCGCACCTGGACACGACCATCGGCGAGGTCCAGAAGAACATGCCGGCCGCGGCCGCGGGGCTAAGCGCCGGGGACCGGATTTTGTCCGTCAACAAGGCGCCGGTCACCTATTGGGACAACGTCTCGGAAAAAATCCGGGCCGGGGCAGGGCGGGAGGTGGAGATCGCCTTTCTCCGCCAGGGCCGAGAGATGACGGTGAGCATCAAGCCGCAGATGGTGGCGATGCAGGACATCTTCGGCGAGGCGACCACGGTGCCGCAGGTGGGCATCATGGCCCGGGGGGACGTAGTCATCGAGTCGGTCGGCCCGATCTCGGCCCTCTACCACGGCCTGGACCGCACCTGGGACGTGGTCGAGCTGACTTTCCTGTCCGTGGTCAAGCTGATCGAGCGCAAAATCCCGCTCAAAACCGTGGGCGGCCCCATCTTCATCGCCCAGTTGGCCGGTCAGCAGGCCAAGGCCGGGGTGATAGACCTGATCCTGCTCATGGCCGTGCTCAGCGTCAATCTGGGCATCATCAACCTCTTTCCGGTCCCCATCCTGGACGGCGGCCATCTCTTCTTCTTCCTCATGGAGATGGTCTTCCGCCGGCCGATCAGTCTGCGCACCCGGGAGATCGCCCAGCAGGTGGGCATCATCTTCCTGGTGATGCTCATGGCCCTGATTTTCTACAACGACCTGGACCGCATCTTCGGTTTTTCCCACCTCTTCATCAGGTAGAAAAAGGGGTCAGGAACCTTTTTTCCTTTTTTTAAGAACTAGCGCCTTGAGTCAAACGAAAGTCCGCATTGATGAAGGACCGTTTCCCGAAAAATTCACGAAAAAAGGTTCCTGACCCCTTTTTCACCCTGGCCCTGGAAACCGCCACGCCCGTGGGTAGCGTATCCCTGATAGACGGCGCGGGCCAGGGGATCGAGGCGGACCTGGCCCAGCGTTCGAACCACTCCCGGACCCTGCTGCCCACGGTGAGCGTCCTGCTCACCCAGGCTGGCCTCACGCCCCAGGACCTCGGCCTGATCGTGGCGGATATCGGGCCGGGCAGCTTCACCGGACTGCGCATCGGCTTGTCCGCGGCCAAGGGCCTGGCCTGGGCCCTCAATAAACCCCTGGTCGGCGTCCACAGCCTGGACGTCCTGGCCGAACGTCTTCCCCGGACCCATGGCCTCTACTGCCCGGTCCTCGACGCCCGCAAGGGCGAGGTCTACACCGCCCTGTACCGCGTCGGCCCGGACAAGACGGGCCGTTTAAAGACCGAGCGGCTGACCGAATTGCTGCTGCTTCGGCCCGAGGCCCTGGCCGGTTTTATCCAAGAGAAAACGGTCTTTGTCGGCGACGGTTTGGTAAATTACGGCGGGCTGCTGGAGAAGGCCCTGGGCCCGCTCTATCGGCGCGGGGATGAGGACCTGGATTTTCCCGGGGCCTCGGCCGCGGCCCGGCTGGGCCTGGCCCGATTCGCCGCCGGCGCTGAGTCCGACCCGGCCCTGATTCTGCCGGTTTATATCCGTCCTTCCGAGGCCGAGCTGTCGCTCACCGGCGGCAAGGCGCCCGAGCGGGTTTAAAACCCGCTCCTACGGTGGGCAGACGGCCGCGGGCTTGCGGGAAGGTAGGGGCGGCCCCCTGTGGCCGCCCGCGCGTGGGCGCATCTTCGGCAACCGGGCAACCACAGGGGGTTGCCCCTACGGCACAAACCCACGGGCGCGGGGCCACGCAGTTGTAAGGGCGGTTCGCGAACCGCCCCTATGATAAAAGCCACGCATTAGAAGGACCCGAACATACCGGGGCGACCGGCCGGTCGCCCCTACCCTTTTTCCCGCCAGGGCGGGTTTTTTCAACCCCTCCCCTACACATCGCGCCATACACCATGCATTTTCCGCGGGCAAGGCATGCCGTGCCTCTACATGGTTCGCCATGACACCCTTAAACCGCTTTTTCCAAAATCAAGCCCTAGCGGGTGGAAATCCGCGCCGGGCGATAATAGCGTTCCCGTTCACTGTAAAGGCAGCCGCAGTAGGGTTGGCGGTACAGGCCCAGGGCCCGGGACTGCTCGACCCCCTCCTGCCAGCCGGACCGAAAATCCTGGTACATGAAATCCACCCCTTGCTCGCGGGCCGCCTCGCGACCGATTTCGGCGATTAGGTCATGCTTTTGAAACCGGCTGTAGAGCAGGGTGGTGGTCAGGGCGTCATACCCGCCTTGGCGGGCCTCCCGGGACGCCGCTTCCAGGCGCAGGCGGTAGCAAAAGCGGCAGCGCTCGCTTTCGCGGAAGGCGACCGCGCGCAGATACTCCTGAGGATCGTACTCGGGGCTGAAGGTCACCGGGAGGCCGATGGAGCGGGCATAGGTCTTGAGCGTCTCCTCGCGGCGGAGGTATTCCTGATAGGGATGGATGTTCGGATTGTAAAAGTAGCCGCTCAGCTCGTGCCCCGCGTCCCGAAGGACACGCACCGGGTAGATGGCGCAGGGACCGCAGCAGATGTGAAGCAGAATCTTCATGGCTCCGAGACCACTCTAAAACTTCGGCTTTCGGCCGAACTCATTGTCGGACTTCGGCTCGAAGTCCTCGAAATATAGGTAATATTCCTGCGGCCCCTCGACTTCGCTCTGGGTCGTGAGCCTGTCGAACGACCCTTCGACTCCGCTCAGGGCCATGAGCCTGTCGAATGGCTTCGATCCTCGCCCTCCTCGATTTCGTCTCGAAATCCTGTGTTTTGCAATGGTCTCAGCTCCGGAAAATCGCCCTGACGCGGTCAACCCAGGCGGGCCTTGACCGTCTCCCCCAGCACGCTCAGGTCCTCGACGACCTGGATGCCGGCCGCGCGCAGGGCGGCCAGCTTGTCTGAGGCCCTGCCTGTCCGGCCCGAGATGATGGCCCCGGCGTGGCCCATCCGCCGTCCGGGCGGGGCGGTGCGGCCGGCCACAAAACCGAAGACCGGCTTGGCGAATTCGGCCTGAATATACGCCGCCGCGTCTTCCTCGTCCCGGCCCCCGATCTCACCCACCAGCACGACCGCCTCGGTCTCGGGGTCATCCTTAAAGCGCGAAAGGATGTCGATGAAATTTGAACCGATGATCGGATCGCCGCCGATGCCCACGCAGGTGGACTGGCCCAGGCCGGCCCGCGTGAGCTGGGCCACGACCTCGTAAGTCAGGGTGCCGCTGCGCGAGATCACGCCGACGGCGCCTTCCCGGTGGATATTCCCGGGCATGATGCCCAGCTTCGTCTTGCCCGGAGAGATGATCCCCGGGCAGTTCGGCCCGATAAGAACCACCCCTCGGCCCTTGAGATGTTGCCGGATGACCGTCATCTCCATCACCGGAATCCCCTCGGTGATGGCCACCACCAGGCTCAGGGAGTCCGCCGCCTCCAGGATCGCGTCCGCGGCACCGGCCGGCGGAACGAAAATCACGCTGGCGTTCGCGCCCGTCTCGGCCGCCGCCTTCTCCACCGTGTTGAAGATCGGCCGCTCAAAAACGGCCTCTCCGCCCCGGCCCGGTGTCACCCCGCCCACGACCTGGGTGCCGTACTCGATCATCCTTTCCGTGTGAAACCGGCCCTCGCCGCCGGTGATGCCCTGCACAATGACCCGCGTCGCCCTATCCACCAGGATGCTCATACCCGCTCCGTTATCCAGAGCGCCATAACTGCGCATACCTTTGTTGCTCCTCGGCTCGTCATTGCGGCGTACGTTATGTACGCCTCATTCCTCGCCTTCGTCGCGCCTCGGTCTGCTTTGTTCTGACGCTCTGTATGCACCTTTATATTATGATATCATGCATAAAAACCGGTCCACGCCCCAGCTCCGGCTCCCATAGATCGGGTGCTACCGGACCAGGTCGGCCACTTTCTGAGCCGCCTCCTTCAGGTCCCGCGCCACGGCGAAATTCAGGCCTGATGCGCCGAGAATCCGCTGGCCCTCCTCCATGTTCGTGCCCTCCAAGCGGACGATGATCGGCACGTCCACCCGGGCCTGGCCAGCCGCCTCGACCACGCCTTGCGCAAACACGTCGCAACGTAAAATCCCACCGAAGATGTTGATCAGGAGGGCCTTGACCCGCTCGTCGGACAGAATGATCCGAAACCCCTGGGCGATGGCCTCGGCGTTGGCCCCGCCGCCCACGTCCAGGAAATTGGCCGGCGCGGCCCCGGCTTGCTTGATCAGGTCCATGGTGGCCATGGCCAGACCGGCGCCGTTGACCATGACCCCGATGTTGCCATCCAACCGGATATAATTCAGGCCGTGCCGGCCGGCCTGAAGTTCCAGGGGATCCATCTCGTCCGGATCCATTAATTCCTTGATCTCCGGGTGCCGAAAGAGCCCGTTGTCGTCGAAAGTGATCTTGGCGTCCAAAGCGAGCGGCGCCTCCGCGGAGGCGACCACCAGGGGATTGATCTCCACCAGGGAGGCGTCCAGCTCGACAAAGAGGCGATACAGGCGCGCGAAGCATGCCGCGCCGGCCCGAAGGAGCTTCCCGTTCCAGCCCAGAGCCTCGGCCAGGCGGAAGCCTTGATAGCCTCGAAACCCGAAAAGCGGATCGACGGTTTCCTTGAAGATCTTTTCCGGCGTCTTCTCGGCCACTTCCTCGATGTCCATGCCGCCGGCCGGAGAGACCATCATCACCGGCCGGGCCAGGTTGCGGTCGATGGTCAGGCCGATGTAATATTCCTGGCGGAAGTTCTCGGCTGCTTCCACCAGCACGCGCCTGACCACCTGGCCGGCGGGGCCCGTCTGGGGCGTGATCAAGGGCCGGCCCAGGAGAGCCTGGGCCGCCTCGGCCGCCGCGGCCGGGCTCTCGACCCGTTTCACGCCGCCCCCTTTGCCTCGGCCGCCGGCGTGAATCTGAGCCTTGACCACGAAGCTCGAGGAAGAAAGCCCCGCGGCGATAACTTGTGCCTCATCCGGCGTCTCGGCGACCCCTCCCGCCGGCACTGGAACCTGGTAACGTTTGAAGAGGTCTTTGGCCTGAAATTCGTGTATTTTCATAGATTAGAGACCTCGATGGGGTAATTTCGCCGTGCTAAATGCCCCTTTTTTTATACCGTATCAGCAGGCGGCGAAGCAAGCTCTTTTTTGGTCGCATGAAACAAGGTTTTACATGCCAAAACATGGTAGCCGGGAAGATTTCGCCAAGGCCGCGTCCGGATTGGCCGACGAAGGCCGTTTCTAAGATTTCAATGCGGGCGACAGGAGGTCGAAGGGAAGTTTCGGGTCGAGACGGCGAGCGGGCCGCCGGCTTCTCGGGCGGGGGGCCGTTCGTGCGACCGGCTTCCTTCTATTGAAAAGCGGTCTGAATTTCAACGAGAAATCCCGATGGCCGAAAGCCAACTTCACTTCACCCGTTTCAAGAGATTTCCCTTCTGTGGAATTAATGTTAAGATAGGAACCACCCGAATCTTTCCGGAAAACGGGTGGCATGACGTGACGCTGACCATAAAACACTACCTGGCGCTGGCCCAAATCCTCATCGCGGGGATGATCGTCTGGTCCGGCATTCATTTGGGCATGACCTTCCTGTCCCATCGGTTGGAAGACAAGGCCCAGCGTCAGACCCAGGTCCGCGTCGCGCCGAACCGGGCGCCGCAGCCACGGGCCCTGGCAGAATACAAGACCATCGTCACCTCCAACCTTTTTTCCGCCCAGCAAACCGAAACAGCCGGCGGCGAGTCAGCCGGCGATTCTCCCGATGCGACGCAGGCCCCGCAAAGAAGCAGCCTTCTGCGCCTCAAGGGCACCATCGTCCAAAACAGGCCCGAGGACTCCTTCGCCGTCCTGGAGGTGGCCCAATCAGGGAAACAGGGCCTGTACCGGGTCGGGGACCAGGTGGAAGGGATGGAGATCCTGCGGGTCCTGCCGGAATGGGTGGAAATTCGTGAAGGAGGCAGCGTCGTCCGGCTGGCGATGTCCAAATCCGGGTCCGAAGGGGGAGCTCCGGCGGTGGGAAGACCCGAGTCCGAAGCGGGGTCTGCTCCGGAGGGGTCCTCGATGAGGCCGGGACCATCATCGGCCGGACGAGGCGGAGAAGCCAGGGTGGCCCGCATGGTGGGAGCCAACTCGTACCTCATTGATCGGAACAGCCTCAATGAAGGTCTTACCGATCTGTCGGCCGTGATGTCCCAGGTGATGGTCCAGCCTTCTATCAAGGATGGCCAGCCGCACGGCTTTCAGGTCTCCTCCATCGCGCCCGGCAGCTTGGTCACGGAGCTCGGTCTGCGTAACAACGACGTCGTGGTCAGAATCAATGGCGCGCCCATTCGCCAGCCCGAGGACGTGATCGGCTTTTACCGGCAGTTCCAACAACTGGACACGGTCCGCCTCGAAATCGAACGGGCGGGCAGGCCGGTCACCCTGACCTATTCCATGCACTAGGGGGGCTTGGTGTACGAAGCCTTTTTCCAGTTTAAGGAGCCACCCTTCAATCTGACGCCGGACGCCAGATTCGTCTACCTGAGCCGAGGACACCAGGAAGCCCTGGAGCACCTGATTTACGGCGTGGAACAGCGCAAAGGGTTCATCCTCATGGCCGGGGACATCGGGGCCGGCAAAACGACCCTGACACGACTGCTGCTGGACCGCCTAGACGAAAAGACCCGGCCGGCCTTGATCTTCAACACCTACCTCACCGAGATCGAGCTGCTGCGGGCCATCAACCGGGAGTTCGGCATCTCAGCCCGCGGCCGAACGCGGGAGGAGTTGATCGCGGCCCTCAGCCGCTTCTTGATCGGTCGGCTCGCGGAGGGCGGGAACGCGGTTCTGATCATCGACGAGGCCCAGAACCTGTCTGTGCCGGTCCTGGAACAGCTCCGTATGCTTTCCAACCTGGAAACCGACACCCAGAAGCTCCTCCAGATCATCCTGGCCGGCCAGCCTGAACTCGCCCGCATCCTCAGCCGGCGCGACCTAGCTCAGCTCAACCAACGTGTGACAGTACGCTGTCATCTCGGGCCCATGGATCGGGAAGACACCAGCCGGTACATCCATCATCGGCTTTACGTGGCCGGTCCTCAGAACCTGGCCCGCTTCGGCGACAAGACCTGCCGCCTTATCCACCGGCTCTCGCTTGGTTTGCCGCGCCGGATCAACGCGCTGTGCGACCGCGCCCTGCTGGTGTCATATGCCCAGGGTGTTCATGAGGTCGTGCTCGGGGCGGTCCGGCAGGCGCATCGCGAAATCACGGGCCCACCAGTACGGAAAGGTGTATGGTTCGGCTTCAGACCGAGGATGCGCTGGGGCCTGGCCACGGCCGGATTTCTGGCCTTAATGGCCTTGCTTTTATCGCTTCTGGGCTACGTGGCGATCAGGAGTTCGCTCTGACATGAGTTCCATCATCGAGGCCCGCAGGCGGGCTCGACAACAACAAGAGACCCCAAGTCTTGGCCCGACCCCCGGCATGGGGCTGGGCCGAAAGCCGCCCCGCCGTCCCCGATTCCGGGCCCCCCTTTTTCTCGCGGTCGTCCTTTGCCTGGCCGTGGGTGCGGCTTGGCTGATTCGCTCCTCCGTAAGCCGCCAGACTCCCTCGACGGAAAAATCGGACGTCCGGTATGTCCCAAAGAAGACCCCGGCTGCCCAGCCCAGACCGCCTGCCCCGGCCTGGCCCGGTCAATTGCAACCCCAAACCAGGATGGCCCCGAATCCGGCGCAGCCCGAGGGCCAGAACGCCACCCCGGCCCCGATCATGGCCCCACCGGCCCGGCCTGCGGCTCCGCCGGCCCCAGGCCCGCCGCCACCGCCGCCGCAAGCCTCGGCTCCCCTGCCCCCCTCAGAAACGCCTCCCCCTTACCCGCGGCCGATGCCCCCGCGGCCCCTGGCCCGCACCAGCGTCCCGGACCGGTCCCTGCCTTATG
>Ga0315277_10005794_pt1 | contig 16235 bp, 20 predicted proteins | sample YL17G05_15_MG_FD_203695 | JGI IMG/M metagenome (GOLD analysis project Ga0315277, IMG submission 203695) | Sediment microbial communities from Yellowstone Lake, YNP, Wyoming, USA - YL17G05_15 | ecosystem: Environmental > Aquatic > Freshwater > Lake > Sediment | place: USA: Wyoming | collected... | reverse complement strand
TGGGGCTTCTCTTTGGCTGTATCCGGTAAGACTATCCCTCCTTTGCTTACTTCTTCTTGGGGTGTGGGTTTTATCGCTACCCTGTCTCCCAAAGGTTCAATTTTAGCCATATTCCCTCCTTTCCTAGATTTACATTAGCACTCTGCCCTTGAGATTGCTAATCATCATTATAGCAAAAAAACTCAAAATGCAACAAGTTTTACTCGTTCATATGATTAGTGACACTTCTTTTTTGTCATTGCGAGGAGCGAGATTCCTCGCTTACGCTTCGGAACAGGCTCCGCAATCTCTCCCCCTCTGTCTTTGCGAGGCTGACTTTAGTCAGCCGAAGCAATCTTGTGATGGGGCATGAGATTGCCACGCCCCGACAAGTCGGGGCTCGTAATGACACGGAAGGCTATTACCCAATGTTACAAGCATATAAAGTGTCACCCATCTATCTGAACTAGATCAAAGGTTTTTATTAAAATTTAGCACTTTCTTCTTGAATCATTACACTAAACCGTGTATAATTTTAAGCGATGGAGCAAAGAAAAAAGGGAAAAAAACAATGGAGTAAAGAAGAGGTCCGGGCGCTGAGGCAACATCTGAACTTAACTCAAGTGAAGCTAGCCGAGGAATTAGGCACGCGGCAGCAAACGATCAGCGAATGGGAAAAGGGGATGTATCGACCTCGCGGAGCATCGGCTACCTTGCTCAGCATAGTTGCCGAGCGCAGTGGTTTTACTTACAAAGCTGGAAAGAAGCACGATGAATCAAAGCGATAAGTAATTTTTTTACGCCATGATTACACGTAATCGGATAAAATTCCCGGAAAAGCAAGCAGCTCTACTATGGCAACAAGTGGTGGGAAAGGAGCTGCCCTCCACGGAAGACGAGCTAGTCAGTGTAATCTATCCGGGAAGGACTAATGGTGATAACGGCCCCGATTTTCGGGATGCAGTCATTGCAAATGAATTTCATTTGACGAAAGGGGATGTAGAGGTTCACGTTAAATCCAGCGATTGGTATAGCCATGAGCATCATTCTGATGCTGAATATAATAATGTCATCCTCCATGTCGTGATGTGGCATGATTGTACTTCAGCTACCTTACTACAAAGCGGCAAACCGGTTCCCGTGCTATGTCTGGCGAAGGCATTGCGACACCAGGCTTATTTGCTGCCTCACCAGCTTCCTTGCTGCCAGATACTGGACCACATGGACAAGCAAACTTTAGAAAAGCTACTGAACACTGCCGGTGAAGAAAGGTTTAAGCAGAAGGCGATGCATTTTCAAGCCGAGATTCTTCGCTTCGCTAAGAAGGAGGAGGCAGGGCAGGTTCTTTTCCGAGGCATGATGAGGGCTCTGGGTTATGCTAAAAACACAAAGCCCTTTGAAGACCTTGCTGACAGAATGCCACTCAATTCTATCGAATCCAGAGAAGGCTTGGCCCTGAAGCAAGCTTTGTTGTTAGGCACAGCCGGGTTATTACCTTCTCAAAGACGGCAAGGAAAGTTTGCCCGGGAAAAAGAAGTCCAGGAATTGGAGCAAATATGGCAGTCGGCGGGTAAAAAAGTTAAAACCATGAGAGAAAGTGACTGGAACTTCTCACACATATACCCCAACAATTCTCCAGTGCGACGCATTGTCGCCCAGGGCTACCTTCTTGAGCGTTACTGCGAAGGAAAACTGTTAGCAGGGATATTGCAGCTGGTGAAAGAAGCACCTCTGCCCAAAGGGCACCAGGCGTTGGAGAACGGTTTAACCGTGGCTGGCGATGGCTACTGGCGGGACCATTTCGATTTTGATGTCAGAAGTAAAACAAAGATATCGGCTCTTTTGGGAAATAGCAAGGCAGGTGAAATTATAGTAAACGTGATATTGCCCTTTGCTTTCTCCTGGGGAGAATTAGCTAATGAGACAAAGCTGACAGAGAATGCTATAGAGCTTTACCGCAATTACCCCAAATTGACTGAGAATTGCATAACGCGCCACATGGCGAAGCAGCTTTGTCTTGAAGACATTTCTGATTTCACTGCCTGTCATCAGCAAGGGCTGATTCACATCTTCAGAAACTACTGCCGTGAGGGCAGCTGCTCACAGTGTCCTCTGGCTGGTTGAGCATTCTCATGATAACTCTGGAACTACGATAGATGCTATCAGCACAAAGCAAGCCCTTCCGGGCTGACCAAACCGCCAGAATGCAATAGTTAGGTCATTGCTATAATCGTGTACTAGCTCTTGACTTCCCTACTATCACTCCCTATAATGAGTATATACTCCCTTATTGGAGCGATTGCCTGATGTTGAGCACACATATTATTGTTACGGTTAACCAAAGAGTCCTTAGCTTTCTTGCCAAGTTCGCGGATAGGGAATTCTATGAAAGAGAAATCGCCCGCAAGCTTGGCATAGGTTATGGCTCGGCACACCGTGCCGTCAAAGACTTATATTCTGCCGGTGCAATTAAGCGCCGACGAGAGGGGAAAATGTATTTCTATTCTATTGATTCCTCGACTGCCGCCCTTACGGAGTTCAAGAAAATGGTAAATCTCATGCTGGTTGAACCGCTAGTAGAAGAACTGAAGAAGATGTCAAGCCGCATAATATTATACGGCAGTTGTGCTCTTGGGACAGATAATTCGGAGAGTGATTTAGATTTATTCGTCGTATCTAACAGCAAGAAAGACGTGTCAAATGTTATCAGCAATTTCACATTCCCGAGGGGATTTGAGAATATTAATATTCAGTCAGTGATTAGAACGCCTGTCGAGCTATTGGAGGGAGGGGAATCAGAGCAGACTTTCATGGAAGAAGTTGAGCGTGGCATAGTATTATGGGAAAGGGCTAGAAGTGAATCAAGAGTTTAAACAGTGTCTCGAAAGCAAGAAGATTGTGTCCTTTGCCAGAGGCAAAAACTGGTTAAGAAGGAGCTCTCAGTCGCCAGAAGTGACCTGTCGGATGCAAAAGCAGGTTATGAAAATGAGCGATACAAGTGGTCAACTATTCAAGGCTATTATGCGATGTTTCACGCTGCCAGAGCGCTTGTCTACTCCCAGGGCTACCGTGAAAAGAGCCACTACTGCCTGGCTGTAGCCTTGAGGGCGCTATTCGTAGACGAAGGCAAAATGGACGCTCAGTTAGTTCGGGACTTACTCAATGTCATGAACCTTCGGGAGGCTGCCGATTATGAGGCTGAATTTTCTCAGTCTGGAGCTAAAGCGGTTATTGCTTCAGCAGAGAAGTTCATAGAAAAAGCAGACGCTATCGCCAGGAGCCAGGCCTGACGATAACGGGCGAGTCCGATGAGTGGACAGACGATAATGGCGGCGCTCTGCACTCGCTCTCGGCCGCTGAACACTACGCTGCCTTGTGCAACACTAAAATGCCGTAGGGTATTCTGGGGACACAGTACCTGATTTGTAGTAGGTCTAATCCTTCACAAGGTGAAGGATGGTGTCCCTGGAATTGCAAATTGAATTTATCTTTAGCGCTTAAGACAACTGGAAAACTGCACAATCCACTATTTTGTGCAATCAGTTACCAACTATGTACTACCTTACTGACTGATTTTTGTAGTTGCCCCCATTTTAGCAAAGTTAATGAATAGGGGTGGGGACAATCCCCACCCCTACACCCACCTCAAGGGTCACCAAGCCGCCAGCATTGCCGGGCATGGTGAAACCTCATGAAATCGGCTCGTAATACAACTTCTCAGCAGGGTTGCAGAACGATACGTCCCACTCCACTGTTGCATTGACAGCGCCAAAATGGTCCTCCGGGGTCACATTATCCCCTATGTACGTCGACGCACTCTTCAAGTAGTATGTAAAGTGGTCAAGCGACCCTCACTTCACAAAGTTAGCGGTGACCGTTACGTTTTGAGCCGGCATGGTGAAGGTAGTCGTCGCGGCGGTGGCATTACCGAATGTGCCCGCTGGCGCAGTCCAGTTAGCAAAGTGGTAGCCTCCAGTGGTGTTGGCTACTGCTTTTATGTTGACTACTTTGTTTGCTGCGTAAGGTGAGGTACCAGTCAAATCAGTTGCGTTTCCTCCCACCCCAGGGTTTGCCGCCATGGTGAGGCTATAGACCTTCACAAAGTTAGCAGTGACCGTTACGTTTTGAGCCGGCATGGTGAAGGTAGTCGTCGCGGCGGTGGCATTACCGAATGTGCCCGCTGGCGCAGTCCAGTTAGCAAACCGGTAGCCTCCGGTGGTGTTGGTTACTGTTTTTATGTTGACTACAGTGTTTGCTGCGTAAGGTGAGGCACCAGTCAAATCAGCTGCCGCTCCCCCTCCCACAGGATTTGCCGCCATGGTGAGACTGTACGTAGCGCCACCACAGCTTACTGCCCCCACGATCAAGACTACCGCACTCAAAAAGATGCCAACCTTTGCCATGTAAGGGTGCTTCCTCGGCTTAAATACTATCTTCATATCTCACTTCCTTTCTGCTTGCCTAATAAATTGAGCAACTACATTTTTAAAAACAATAGTCTGGTTTCCCCAAAATATCAGCTCATGTCACATCACCTCCTCGCTATCAAACCTCCGTCACCAAGCATCGCCCCAAATTAACACAGGCTCTTATCCTCCGCGATTCAAGGGGTAAGCATAGCAGGAACTGGCTAAATCTTCTGATGAACACGCGACCACCCAGATTGGTATTAATCGTACAGTCATATTTGTTATTAAGTCTATTCTACTATTATCAAAGGGATTGTCAATAGTTTTTGTGTGCGGTGCTCAAAGTTTGCAATGATTCCTGCCGGCTTTTTCTTACTCATCCCATCCTCTTTTCATAATATAATGCAGAAGGCCGAAAAAGGTTGCACTATCCTGTTTCGCTTAATCTCTCTCAAATGCTAGGAACACCGTACCAATGAGGCCTACTACAAATCAGGTACTGTGTCCCCAAAATAATCCGGTTTGCCCCCCTAGTAGTCAGTGAAGCTTGATGATAGATTAAGGCTTTATTGAATAATTTTTTTGAGAAGGTACGTCTGGATTAAGTTGGGGATTGTGGGGACGCAATAACACACAACTTTTGCCGTTTAGGGTGCGTGTTTAATGTGGGATGGTCACAATACAATAGTCACAATAGTCAGTTTTGTCCAGCATCAAAGGTATTCCGGGGACATAATACCTGATTTGTAGTAGGCCTAATCCTTCACCTTGTGAAGGATGGTGTCCCTGGAATTGGTTACACCTTTGTCAGAGTGTTTTTTCTCGCCTTTCTTAAGTTAGTGGGCTCTCTGGTTACACCGACTGACGTTGCCAGCGCCGTAGCCATATATTGATTCAGGCTCATTCCTTCCGTTTCAGCTCTATATGCAAGCAGTTTATGAAGTGAAGGCGAAATCCTGAGTCTGATTTGACCACTATAATTGCGCGGTCTCGGCTCAGGAATACGAAGTCCTCTTTCCAGATTGGACTTCATCCAATCCATTTTGACTTCCTGAATCTCTTTTATGGCTTCCTCAGGTGTATCCGCGTGTATTAGACAATGTGGAAGCTCTGCAATCCTGGCAACCCAATAAGGGCCCTCACCGTCATCCCATTGCTCAATGATAACGGTGTAAGGCAACTTCGCATAGTATTCTAACTCATTCTCTATATTGCCTTTAATTACCATCTTTAATCTCCATCTTAATCGTAATCTCTGACCGGTTATGCCTTTTGTTCTTCAATAATTTCTAATAACTCTTTCACGTAGCAGGATTTAACTGGACTTTCTCTTTTGTAAGGCATCGTGCGCGTTCCTATGATAGCCTTTGGATGCTTTGCGCCTTCTTCGATATATCCGTACTGTTTTATTAGTGCTTCAAAGTCACGCAAAGCCACATTTCTAGGATTCCGTCGAATTGCCTCCAGGGATTTTTTGTCGCGCGCCATAGGACATAAACCTCCTTAACATACTCCGCCTCCTTTCTCGGTCTTCTCCCTGTTATCAATTTACTTCAAACAGGGTGACATTATGGTATCATATATGACACCACTTGTCAATACCCTTTACCCTTCTGGTATTCCGGGGACATGATACCTGATTTGTGGCGGGCCTGACCCGTATGGTGCTCTCGGATTCTACACCGCTGAAGGGCAGGTTCGGGGTGTAGGGTTGCGACGGATAGGGGGAAGAGCATGAGGGGACCCGGGATGGTTCGTTTTGTAAAAATTGCTATTTTTTCTGGGGTTCAACAGCTCTCTTTCGTACGTAGGGCGATTACCTCTGGCACATTTAACCCTTAAAATACACACGATTCGTTTCGTCGGTTTGCCCTTTATATTTGCGAGCCGTGGGCGCTGGCGGACTGACGCGGTCAGCGCAATTACAAATGCCAAAGTTCAAATGCCAAATCAAGCCCAAAATCCCAATGTCAAAAAGAAATAGGACCTTGAAGAATGAGATTGCCACGGCCCGACAAGTCGGGCCTCGCAATGACACCCTAGAATACCATTTTACGAGTAATCTGGAGGCTTCTCTGATTACGCGGCGGTTACCAGGGTCGTGCTGAAGGGAAGACTGTAACTTGACGCGAATGAACGCTATTTCAGGGTCAACGCCTTCCAGATTCGTAATGTTCCACAGTTGGGATGTTTCGGCAGGGCTAAGGGTACCGGAATAGAAGCCGTGTTTGCAGGCATTCCGGTTGCCTTTCTGGCCACCGCGCTTCCTTTTAATCTGTGTTTGGTTTGCAGTGAGGTTTCTCAAAACCTCACCCGCGGGATTTGATTTTCCAGAGTAACACACGAATTCTAAGCAGAGATTACCATGAATTCTTTATTCGAACAAGGGGAAAATGTCGCTGCGAGGGACCAGAGGCACCCCAAAATGAGCGGGTGGCTGAAGCATCACTCCGAGCACATAACCCGCGGGCATAATACCTGTTATGACACACCTCACTATAATTCTCCTATTCCCTCAGGAGGTGGTGTCATGTCTAAACTCGAGTCAGCAGCAGCTTTCCGTGACTTCATTTCGGAACTCTCACTTGGTGAGAACCCAGTAACAGAGCGAGAGCTCACCCCTTACACCCTCTACCTCTACAAACAGAGGCTTCGAGCCTTCCAGGCATGGCTCGAGGAACGCCGCCTCCCTCTCTCAGCTGACGCCGCTAAGCAGTTCCTGGCTGAGCTCAGGGAGAGGGGATATGCTCAAAAAAGCATCCGGGGGTACTATGCCATTATTAAATCTTTTCTAGCGTACCTCGGTATTCACTTCAAAAAGAAGTTTCCCCCCCAGCGGCACCTACCAGTATATCACTCTGCCCGGGACATTGAGCGGCTTATGGCGGCCGCCGACAGTCGAACCGATACCTGGGCTAAGCTCAAGGAGAGGGATAAGCTCATTATCCTGACCGCTGTTTTCACCGGCCTCAGGCGCTCTGAGCTAGCCAATCTACGACCCTGTGATATTGCAGGCGGCTTTATTTATGTTAGGTCCGGTAAGGGGGATAAAGACCGAGTCGTTCCTTTTGCCCAGGACCTCCAGGAGCCGCTACTCTCCTATATTCAGTCCCAAAATATCAGTCCCACCAATCCCATATTCTCTGTGACCTCAAGGCACATATACAGAATTATCAAAAACTATGCTAAAGCAGCAGCCCTCGACATCTCCCCACACGCTCTACGGCATTATTTCGCCACAGCCCTTATCGAAAAAGGGGTGCCCCTTTCTGCGATCCAGCAGCTCCTCGGCCATGCCGACATCAAGACCACTGCTATCTACCTTGACATGGTGCCCAGCCACCTTAAAAATGCCGTCTCGCTGCTTAACGGAAGCTTAAGCATAAGCGTATCTCTTAACAATATAAACAAAAGTGTTACTATGGGTAGAAGTAAAAGCTTAAGCTTAAGCTTAAGCAATGAACGAAAGGGGGCGCCATGTGGCTCAAAATCAAAGAGGGTGAGACCGTCAATGCAGTCATCGACTTTAGCTCAGTCAAGACCATTGCCAAGCACTGGACGGGCCAACGAAGCGAGCTATGCCTCGGCCAGGGATGCCCCCATTGCCTGGCCCGAATCCCCAAACGCTGGCGGTATCAGGCTAGGCTATACGTTAGCGGGTCGCCCGTTAACTGGGAGTTCGGGGAGCAGCCGATGATCGACCTTAAAGCCCTTCCCCGTACCGAGACCCTGGTCCCCATCACCATCACCAGGCTCGGAGAGGAGCGTGCCACCCGCTACCAAATTTCGCAAAGCGAAGCGAAGCCAGCCGGCGAAGAAGCGGCCACAGCCCCCATCTTAACGGGGAAAGACATTCATAACAATTTTGAGAGGTGGAAAAATGTCAACGTTACTTGATACTAAACCCAAGAATGAAAAGGGCTACCACATCAGGAACTTTGACCCGAAGGCCCGACGCCTGGCCAAGGCCGGAGCATCAGTGGCCGGCGTCGATATCGGGGCGTGGATATCCCAGGCCGTAAGAGAGAAGTTTGCCCGGGATATCGCCAAGGCCCCTACAAGGGAGGCAGAGCTATGAAATTAAGGATACTACGAGTAGCACTCGAACGTCAAGACTACAACCTCGCAGCTCACGCTCTCGTCTATGGTTTAGTCAAGGCGAAAGTAGAGGAGACTAATCAGAATGGCAAAAAGAGGCGCCCCCAAGGGCAACCAAAACGCCCGTAAGCACGGCTTCTATAGCCGGGCATTAACCGAGGCGGAGAAGCTGGAGATGGAGGAAGCCAGCTACGTCGAGGGCATCGACGACGAGATCGCTTTGCTTCGCATAAAGCTCAGAGACCTGGTTAAGAACGAGCCCGACAGAATCGACCTCCACCTCGAGGCCGCCAACACCATCGCCCGCCTTGTTCGCACCAGGTACCAGATATCGAAGGAGCAGAAGAACTCCCTCAAAGAGGCTATTACTAAAGTGCTCACTGAGGTCGCCGGTCCCCTAGGCATAGGTATAAACATAGCGATGAAGGCAGCAGGTAAATGAGAACCTGGGATCCAGAATAGGAGAATGTAATGATTCAAGCAGGCAAAATTGTAGTGTTGCAAAAGGTAAGAGGAGATTGCCCCTTCAGTAGACACATAGTTGCCGCCCCTGGTATTTATGTCCCCTTCATTAACCCCTATGGTGCGGTATCTGTGGAAACAAATGGAGAGCAACTTGGCTTAAAGCCGGATGAATTTCAGTGGCTTGAGAAACCCCCTCCTGAAGTATATGAAGGAAAGAAATGAAACTAAGGCCCTACCAACAGGAGATAGCCCGGGCAGTCCTGGCCAGCATTCAGGAGAGTAGGGGCTTGACGTTCTCCGTGGAGATGGCCCGCCAGGGGGGCAAGAACGAGCTATCAGCTCACCTCGAGCTTCTCCTACTGACCCTGTACATGGCCAGCGGCGGCAGCCTGGTCAAGTGCTCGCCAACCTTCAAGCCGCAGACTATTATCTCGATTCAGCGTCTCCGGGAGAGGCTCGACGAGTTCGGATTCGACGGCATCTACCACACCGAAATGGGATATATCATCGCCCTGGGCAGCGCCCGGGCAGTGTTCCTCTCAGCCGAGGAGTCAGCCTCCGTGGTAGGCCATACCGCCGATATTTTACTAGAGATTGACGAGTCCCAGGACGTCAGCAAGGAGAAGTACACGAAGGAGTTCCGCCCCATGGGGTCATCCACCAACGTCACCACGATTCACTACGGCACCACCTGGGATGATTCCACGCTCCTCGAGGAAATAAAGCTCACCAACCTTGAGCTCGAGAAAAGGGACGGCCTCCGACGTCACTTTAGATATGACTGGCACGAGGTCGCCAAGTATAACCCAGCCTACGCCCAGTACGTCGAGGGCGAGAGGGTCAGGCTCGGCGCCGAGCACCCTCTCTTTAGGACCCAATACTTACTATTGCCAATCAGAGGGGGAGGCGGATTTTTAACACGCCAGCAAATCGTTCTAATGATGGGCGCCCACCCACGGCTTAAAGAGCCTCAGGGTAAGCTCACTTACATCGCTGGCATTGACCTCGCCGGTGAGAGAGAGGAAACCCGGGAGGCCGCCCTTATGGCAGCCAAGCCAAAGCTGGATTCAACCGTCATCACCATTGCCGAGGTAGGCTTACCCATCACCCAACGCTCGCAGCTCTCCCTTAGTGAACCCACCCTGAGAGTCGCCGAGCACTACCAGTGGACAGGGATAGCTCACAGTACCTTGTATCCTCAAATAGTGGATATCCTCAGAAAGTGGGATTGTAAAAGGGTAGTAGTCGACGCCACCGGTATCGGCCAACCCGTGGCCAGCTTTCTGAGAAAAGAGCTCGGGTCCCGGGTAATTCCCTTCACCTTCACTCAAAAGAGCAAATCGGACATGGGATTTGAATTGTTGTCGTTCGTCAACAATAGCAGGCTGAAGCTCTATAAAGGGGACGGGTCCAGCGAATACCAGGAGACCATGCTCCAGCTCGAGAGAGCCAGGGCCCAGTACCGCCCCAACCAAACCATGAACTTCTACGTTGACCCCTCGGAAGGGCACGACGACTTCCTAATGAGCCTGGCCCTCACAGTAGAGGGCGCCAAAGACTTCAGCCCCAGGGCAGCCAAAGGAGGCTTGAGAGATGAATGAGTTCACCCCAGCGCAATTAGCCCGCACGGATACGGCCCGCCTTGCGGCCTACCGCAGCAACCTCGATTTCTACCAGGGCAGCCAGTGGCAAACCACATCACGCCATCGCCAGCTCGTATTCAACTACGCTAAGGTGTCGGTGGACAAGGTCACCAGCTTTCTAATGCAGGGCCTGGCGTTCCCTTGCTACCCAGCCAAAGACACTCAGGTCCTGAAAGACCGGGCCAAAGCAGCCGAGCAGGTCCTCGCCCTGGTATACCAGGACAACAACCTCCAGCAGCTCGATTTCGAGACCGAGGTCGACGCCGCCGTCCTGGGGGACGCTTGCTACAAGGTGACCTGGGATTCCGACGAGAAAAGAGTCAGAGTCACAGCACCGGACATATCAGGCATCTTCGCCTGGTGGCTGGGAGACGACATATCAAGACTATGGAGAATAGCATCACGCTACACCCTCACCGCTGACGAGCTCGAAATACTCTATGGTCAGTCCACAGGCAAGAAACAGGCCACCATAACCGAGCTCTGGACAGCCAAGGACTTTGAGCTTTACCTGGACAATGACCTTATCCAGTCTAAGCCCAACCCCTACGGCTTTATCCCCTTCGTTATCTTCCCCAACCTCAGAGAGCCCAAGCAGTTTTGGGGAACGTCTGATATCCCTGGCCTTATCCAGCCCCAGCGGGAGCTTAACCGGGCCTTGAGTCAGCTCTCCCGTATCCTTGAGCTCTCAGGAAACCCCATCGCCGTCCTGGAGAACGTCGGCTCGTCAGAGGACATCAAAGTCCAGCCGGGCGCCGTGTGGACGATCCCCGAGGACGCCAAAGCCTACCTTTTAGATTTACTCCAGGGAGGCGGAATCCGATTGCACATAGACTACATCGACCTCGTATATCGAACCCTTCACGATATCTCAGAAGCGCCCCGGGCCGCCTGGGGAGGAGGCGAGAAGGACCTGTCAGGGACCGCCATGCAAATCGAGCTATCGAGTCTTATCCAGAAAGTCACCAGGAAAAGGACGATAAGAACCAACGCCTACCATCAGAGGAACGACATGATACTTGAGCTGGCCCAGAAGTACATGGCCCTCAATAGCGATGACGTCCAGCATCGTGTCGTGTGGGGCAGCATCCTGCCGCAGGATGTAGCCCGCCAGGCTCAGAACGAGCAGCTATTAGTCCAGGCGGGAGTCCACAGTAGAAGGACAGCCATGGACGAGTTGGGGGTCCAGGACCCCGACGAGGAGTTTAACAGGTGGTTAGAGGAGAGGAAGAAGATCCTGGAAATGAACAAGGAGTTTAGGACACAGTCCACACGTGGCGGAGCGAGAGAGAGAGCAGTTGCCGCGGAGATGGAAGTGCCTGAGTAATAACTCACAGCAAGGAGTAATTTATGACAGAAGAAATCAACCCACAAGAAAGCAAACCAGGACCCGAGGAACCGCCTCAGCCCAACGGACAGCCCACCGCCGGGGAACTGGCCGCCATAAAGGCCGAGCTGGAGGAGGACAAGAAGGCAATCGCCGCAGCCCAGGTGGCCATCACCGACCGAGACAAACGCATCACCGAGCTCCAGGCCACAGTCTCCGTAGTCACCCAGGCCGGCGAGACGGCCACCACCGAACTCACCCAGGCCAAGCAGGCCTACACTAAGGCCGTCACCAAATACCTCGAGGTGGCCAGGGCCGCCAACCCTACCATCCCTCCCGACGTCATCACCGGCGCCACCATCGAGGAGATAGACGCCTCCGTCAAGAAGGCGTCATCCATAGCCACAGCCGTCAAGGCCACCCTCGAGGCCCAGGCTAAAGAGGCCAGAATCCCGGCCGGAGCACCAACCAGGGGCGGCATATCCACTGAGGGCTTAACCCCCAGGGAGAAGATCGCCGCTGGAATCCAACAAAAAGGAGGAACTAGCTAACCATGACCATATCATTAGTAGAAGCCAGTAAACTCTCGACCGATATCCTCTTGAAAGGTATCATCGAGACAGTAATCAAGGACAGTCCTATTCTGGGAAAGCTGCCCTTCATTCAGATTGTCGGTAACAGTCTGAAATATACTCGGGAGAAGTCTCTCCCTGGCGCCGGATGGTATGCCCCGGTAACGGGCACGTGGACTCAGTCCGAGCCCGCCTTTGAGCAGTGCTCAGCCACCCTCTGCGTCCTCGGCGGAGACGCCGACGTTGACAACTTCCTTAAGGCCACCCGGAGTAACGTCCAGGACCTTGAGGCGGCCGTCATCGAGCAGAAGGCTAAGGCCATAAGGCACGAGTTCGAGAACGCCTTCCTTAACGCCGATGGCACCGGCAACCAGCCCACCGGTCTGTACACCATTCTTGCAGGCACAGCCTGGGTCGCTTCCACCGTTTACGCCCTGGGAGACATCGTTGTCCCTATCCTCGGCTTGCAGAATGGCTTCCGGTACGAATGTACCACCGCCGGCACCTCGACCACCTCCCAACCCACCTGGCCCACCGTAGAGGGCGCCACTGTGACTGATGGAACCGTTACCTGGACATGCCGACTCGGGGGCTACCTCGGCTCAGGCGTTAACGGCCTCACCCTTTCCCTGGGCAACATCGACAAGCTTATTGACCTGGTCAGAGGCGGCAAGCCCGACCTACTCTTAATGAGCCGCCGGACCCGCAGGAAGATCCTAGGCTTGGCCCGAGCTGCCGGCACCAACCTTTTAATCGGGGAAGGTGCACTCGGCCAGGTCGTTGAGTATTTCAACGGCATCCCTGTGGCCATCTCCGACTGGGTTAAGGACAACTACACAGTCGGCACGTCGTCAGATTGCTCGGCAATCTTCGCTTTCCAGATGGGTGAGGGGGGAGTCTGTGGACTTACCAGCCCTGAGATGATTCAGGTCGAGCGCCTTGGGTCACTGGAGACCAAGGACGCCTCACGCACCAGGGTCAAGTGGTACGTATCCCTGGCCTCTTTTTCCGTAGTTAAAGCCGCCATGCTGACGGGGGTGAGAGACTAAGCGCAGTAAACCTTACCTCATATTCACCTCCTTTCCTTACCTTTGCACAGGGGAGGGGGCAAGTCGAGCCCCCTCCCCAGGGAGACTAAAAGATGAACCTAACAGAAATGACAGCCAGAGTCCGGGAGGACCTTAAGGACACGGACTCACAAAACTACATCTGGACGACCGACGAAATCGAAGGGGCCATAGACAGAGTAGTTATGGAGTATTCTATCCACGCCCCCATAGAGCAGCAGACCGATATCGCCACCACCGACGGAGACACCGAGCTCGACATATCCTCCCTTTCAGGGTTAATCAGAGTCGACTCTGTGGAGTTCCCCATCGGAAAGAGCCCAGCTTACCTCCAGAGGTACGAGCGCTGGACTGGCCACATCTACATGGAGGACGCGGGTGACGGCAGCAATGCCCGGGTCCGCTGGCTTAAGAAGCACACGCTGGCCGCCGGGTCCACAACCATCCCCGCCGAGCACGACGAGATTATAGTCCTGGGCGCCACCGGTTACCTGGCCATGTCGGCAGCCGCTTACACAGTGGACAGAGCCACCATCGCTGGCCATTACGGCACCATCAACTACAAGGCTTGGGGGAAAGAGCGCCTTGACCGCTACGACAACAAGCTTAAGGAGGTCGCCCATGGGCGCCGGGTAACCTCGAGAACACTCTATACCCAAGACGACTAGATACAAAGTGATGCAAATTGATGAGGTTTGATGCTTGAGAACCGAAGGAGGAAACCATGACTAATATAGCAGAAGCACTTAAAAGGACGAAAACCAAAGAGGGCCTACCCAAGGAAGCCTTCGCTATTGTCGGCGACCCGCAGGATCCTGAGACCTGGAAGCTTCCCCATCACACCAGGGATATCATGCGAGCTCACGGACGCCTCGATATCGAGAAGTCGGTCGACTGGGAGCGCATGCCCGCAGCGGTTGCCGCCCTGAGTCGAGGCGGTTATCGGGGGGAGAGAGTCCAGGCTTCACCGGAGGACATCATCGCCGCCGCCCGTCACCTGGCCAACCATTACACAAAAGCAGGCAAGTCCGTCCCCGACACCCTGGGCGCCATCATCTAATAAGAAGGGGGATGGAACGAGCACTTTGAGTATAAAGATACCTAAAAAGGTAAATAGGGGCTTTCCTGGACCTCCCAGGGCCCGACAAGGAGGGTTAGATGATTGATTTTATCCCAGCGGAAGTAGCAGCAGCATTCGGATTGTTCATGGGCTGCCTGGCCAGAGCGCTATTACCGTTCTTCAAGAAGAAATATCAGGAAGACCAACCAACCCTAAGATGGGAAGGCAGATATACGTGGACGTTTGTGTTTTCTGTTTTCATGTCCTTCGTCGCAGCTACATTTCTGCTACCAGCCTTTGAAATACCATCGGCTAACGTCTTCCCACTAGCCTTTATTATGGGCTGGTCCTCACTGGACATAGTCAACGGACTGGCGAAGTAGGTAAATGTTTAACTGGCAAGACTTCCTGGGACAGCTCTCCGGCTATAAGCCGCTATACGAAGCCGCCGCCCTCGAACTGCTCGACGCCCGAGCCACCATCGCCGACCTGTCAGCCAAACTTACCGAAGCCAGGGAGACAATCCGCCAGCTCGAGCTCCTGGTGCCCCGGCCGACGCCCCCAGTCGTCGACCCAGTAACTCAGAAGGACACCGCCTGGCTACAGCAGCAGCTCGATGCCATGCAGCTCGGCATCATCAGGCTGCCGCTGGACGGCACTTATTATATGACCAACCAGAAGAACTTTCTGAACATCGTCGCCTGGGACTGGACCGACACGCTGCCCTACATCAAGGAGAGGTTCGACTGCGAGAACTTCGCCCTCTTATTCAAGGCACATGTCGACCTCCACTTTCACCTTAACCAGGTCGCCGTGATCATCGACTATAAATCGGGCCACAGTTACAACCTGGTCATCTACCCGGACGGCAATAAGCAGGTCCTCGAGCCCCAGTCCGATGCCCTCTATGTCTGGACAAAACGTCTCCAGCAGTTCTACTCACTACAAGGAGCAGTAGCGCTAATATGAACAACGGACAAAACCACGACCGAGGATTTCTAAAAGGAATCACAACCAGCATCAGCACCTTCCTGGACTGCTACCAGGAATGGCACGCCCTGGTGGAGGGCTTTTGTGAGGTCCTCTGCCCCTGGCCAGCGAAGCACCAGCCTTCCGACAAATTACTAAAAGACTTGAGGGGCGATCATCACTACTACATGTTGGGCCGGGCCCTGGGGATCCTGGCCTGGCTTATCATCGCTGTAGTCATTAAGGAGGTTTTCTTTGGCTAAATCAGGACTTAAGCATATAGACGTCGGCCCCGAGCTCACCAAGACGGAGTGGGAGAGCGAGGACAGCCACGAGCTCGTTCACGGCACAAGCTTCCCCGGCTCGCCCGTCGAGCGCCAGCTCTTTTACCGGGACGACGAGCATAAGTGGTACATCTACAATGCTTCGTCATGGGTTTGGCTTGGCGGAGGTGGCGGGGGCATGGCAGTCCACGGCAACGAATATCATGAACCCGACTTTGCCGAAGCATCCCACACGCACTCCGACCTGTCCCCCGCCCACAAGGACCAAGCAACTGGCGTTCATGGAGTAGGGGGAAGCACAGTCGAAAGTGCCTCTGGCTCTCAAGCCAAAGTCGACGCCCACAAAAACCTCACCACCGGCG
>Ga0315277_10005793_pt1 | contig 16237 bp, 12 predicted proteins | sample YL17G05_15_MG_FD_203695 | JGI IMG/M metagenome (GOLD analysis project Ga0315277, IMG submission 203695) | Sediment microbial communities from Yellowstone Lake, YNP, Wyoming, USA - YL17G05_15 | ecosystem: Environmental > Aquatic > Freshwater > Lake > Sediment | place: USA: Wyoming | collected... | reverse complement strand
CCATATCGCTTCATCCCCCATCCTGCCCGCCCCCATCCACACCGGCCAAGCGGTCACTTCACTCGTCCCCACACCGGTCACTTCACTTGTTTACAACAATCCCGCGAAAATCCTTGTGGGCCGAGAAGGGTTCGAGTAGAGTGAGGCTGCCTTGGCAGGCAAGGCACCAAGCCCGGGAGTGACCATATGAAGAGCGCCGGTTTCGAGAAGAGCGAATGTTTTCGGGCCCAATTATTGCGCGTCGGGATCCTTCCATTCCTGGTTCTGAGCGCTGCTTTGACGGCGGCGTTCGCGCCCACTGACGCCCATGGTGACTGCGCCCCGCCGCCTTCCGGGCTCGTCGGCTGGTGGCTGGCGGAAGGCAACGGCGCCGATCGGGTCACCGGAAATGCGGCGGCGCTGCTCAATGGCGTGACTTTCACCGACGGCGAAGTGGGCCGGGCCTTCCTCTTCGACGGCGTGGATGACCGCGTGATCGTGTCGAATGCGCCCGCCCTCAACTTCGGCCCCGCGCAGAACTTCTCCATCGAGGCGTGGATTCAGCCCATCGCCGCCATCACGGATTTCGGCGTGCAATCCATTGTGGACAAGCGCTACACCCCCAATTTCACCGCGGCCGTGGGTTACGCCTTCGCGTTGGGTAATGGCAAACTCTCCTGCCAACTGGCCGACGCGCCGCTGACGCCGCTGGATTTCACGAGCTACACCTCGCCCGGCCCGGACCTGCGCGACGGGCGGTGGCACCACGTGGCGATGACGGTGAATCGCCTGTTCACAAACGGCGGTCACCTCTACGTGGACGGCAACGTGGTGCTGACGTTTGACCCGACGGTGCAACCGGGCGATTTGTCCACCACCGAGCCGTTGCGGATCGGCAACCACGCCGACCCAGCGTTGAACTCGCACTTCAAGGGGCGGATTGACGAGGTCGCGATCTACAACCGCGCGCTGTCCGCTGCCGAAATCCAAGCCATCTTCAGTGCGGGCAGCGCGGGCAAGTGCGCGACGCCCCCTCCGTCTGGTTGCACCAACGCACCGCCCGGTCTAGTCAGTTGGTGGCGAGGCGATGGAAACAATCTGGATGAAACCGGCGGCAACCCTGGCACGCAGGCGGGGAATGCGACGTTTGGGGCAGGTTACGCTGGCCAGGGCTTCGTCTTCGACGGCGACCGGGATGGCGTGTTGGTGGGCACCAACGGCAGCCTGCGGTTGCAGGGTTTCAGCATTGAGGCGTGGATCAAGCGGACCGGCGCCACGGTGGCCTCGTTCAACGGCAACGGCAACGGCACGATCTTCGCCGCCGGAACTGGCGGGGGCGGCTACAACTTCTTTGTGCAGCAATCGGACAACCGGCTCACGCTGGGCAAGTCGCAGGTCAATCAAGTTTCCTCCGCGGCGCAAATCGCCGACACGAACTGGCACCACGTGGCGGTGACCAAATCCGGGACGACCGTCGTGTTTTACGTGGACGGTGTGGCGTATGCCGCTCCGGTGTACAACTCCGGTGATTTTTCGTTTTCTGCGCCGGCCTGCATTGGTGCCTGGTGGAATCCTTACGGCCAAGTGGACAACAGCTTCTTCGGCGCGATAGACGAATTGGCCGTTTACAACCGCGCGCTGTCCGCCGCCGAAGTCCAGGCCATCCACGCCGCGGGCAGCGCGGGCAAGTGCGCGCTTTCTTCAAACCGTCCGCCCTCGATCCTTTCGCAGCCGGAGAGCCGGACCGTCAATGCCGGCAGCACCGCGACCTTCACCGTCAACGCCAGCGGCACCGCGCCGCTCGCTTACCAGTGGTTCTTTGGCATCCACGCCATCGGAGGCGCCACGATGAATGCGCTCGTCTTGAGCAACGTGCAGCCCGCCAACGCAGGCAACTACTCCGTCGTCGTTTCCAACGCTTACGGCACGGCCACCAGTTCCAATGCCGTGCTCAAAGTGCTGACGTATCCGCCGACGATCACGACCCAGCCCAAGAGTGTGACCACCAACCAGGGCAAGACCGTCAGCTTCACGGCGGCGGCGAGCGGCACGGCGCCGTTGCGCTACCAATGGCAGTTCAATGAACACCCACTTCCCAATCAAACTTCAACGACGCTCACGCTCACGAACGTCCAGTTCAGCCAGGCCGGCAAGTACCGGCTGCGGGTGACGAATGCCTACGGCGCGGCGATCAGCTCCAACGCTTTGCTCACCGTGCTGCCGCCGCCGTGCGTGCCCTTGCCTAGCGGCGCCGTGGCTTGGTGGCGATGCGAGAGCAACCTGTGGGATTCCGTCGGCCTCAACGACATGGTCTCGCCACCTGGATACCTCGGCCCGCCGGCAGCTTGGTTCACGACCGGCAAGGTTGGCGTGGCTTTTCGAGGCAGCACCTTTGTTGCTGAAACTGCTTCTGACGAGCTGGATGTCGGCGCGGGGGCGGGCTTTACGTTGGAAGGTTGGATTCATCCTGATAGGCCCGTGGCGTGGCCGCAATCGGTGATTGGATGGACCTCTGGAATCTACACTTTCGCGGTTGGTTTGGTGCTGAACGGCGGCGTGGTCCAGGCCAACTTGTCTGACACGAACTCGACACCGGTCCGCAGCATTCTATTGTGTTCGCCGACGGCTGCCGTGAGGGATGGCGAGTGGACCCATCTGGCGCTGACGTTCGATAAAGCACAGGGTGTGGCGGCGCTGTACGTCAATGGCCTTCCAGTGGCACAGACCAATCTCAGCTCGTTCCGGCCGCTGACCAAGGCGACCTTGTTCCTCGGAGCGGCGAGCAACACCGGCGGTTTGTCCACTCTTCCGAATTCCTTCGTTGGTGCGTTGGACGAGTTCACCGTTTACAGCCGCGCGCTCTCGGAGGCGGAGATTCAGGGTATCGTGGCGGCGGGCGTGGCAGGTAAGTGTGCGCCGCTGCTTTGCACGCCGCCACCGTCTGATTTCGTCGCTTGGTGGCGTGCCGAATCCAACGCGCTCGACAACGTGGACAGCAACCACGGTGTCATCACGGGAGCGGTCGCGTTCACGAGTAACGTGGTCGGGAATGCGTTCCAGTTTAACGGCGGCTACGTGCGCGTGCCCGCCAGCAGCCAGTTGAACATCGGCTTGGGCAGCGGGCTCACCCTCGAGGCTTGGGTCAAGACGGTACTGCCTGATCATCTAGACGTGCAGCCATTGTTCGATTGGAACAGCGGCACAGGAACTCAAGGTGTCAGTCTTGCATTCAGTTACGCGTACCCGTACCCATACCCCTTAGCTTGGGTCTTCCAAGCCAACTTGATCAGCACACCGGGCGTCTCGCATGTCTTCACGACTCCCACGCAGCCGCCGTCTTCCCTTTTCCTTTCTCCTGGCTTCTGGCAGCATGTCGCGCTGACCTATGACAAAGCCTCTGGCCTCGCGGCACTTTATGTCAACGGGAGCGCGGTGACGCAGACGAACCTCGGATCGTTTACACCGCGAACCGACCTGCCGCTCTACTTTGGCTACCGGCCGCCCGGTCCATACGCCGGCTCCGGCACGAAGTTCACCGGGGCGCTCGACGAGATCAGCCTGTATGCCCGCGCGTTAACGGCGGCGGAAATCAAGGCCATCGTCAAGGCCCGCGGCGAGGGCAAGTGCAGGACGTTGCCTGCCATCGTCACGCAACCGGCGGGCCGCCGCGTGAACATCGGCACGGACGCGCAGTTCAAGGTCATTGCTGCCGGCAACCCGCTCCTCCGCTACCAGTGGTTCAAGAACGGAGCGCCGATGGCAGGCGCTACTGGCGCGACGCTGACGTTGCCCGCGGTGCGGAATACTGACGCGGCCAGCTATGCCGTGCGCGTCACCAACTGGTTCGGCAGCGTGCTCAGTTCCAACGCGGTGTTGAAGGTGAACCATCCGCCGCACGCCGATGCCTCGGCCACGGTGTCGCCGGTGGTGGCGCCCTGGCGCGGCTTGGCCACCGTCGCGCTGGACGGCTCGCGCTCGTCTGACCCGGACCGCGATCCGCTGCGTTGCACGTGGTGGCTGGGCACGAATGCGCTGGCCACCGGTATTGTGGCGGTCGTGCATCTGCCCGCCGGAAAACCATCCATCGCCCTCGTGGTGGACGACGGCCTGGCGCGAAGCACGAACCTTGTGACCGTGCACATCTTGACGCCGGCGCAGGCGATTGAGCGTTTGATGGCGCTCGTGGCCGCCAGCGTGCCGGGCAATCAGCGCCTGCTCTCGACCCTCGGGGCGGCGCGGGCGGCGCTGGAGCACGGCCATCCGTGGTTTGCCATCCTCGAACTTCGTGTGTTCCAGTTCCAAGCCTGGACCCAGGTCGCGCCGGGGAATCCGGCGCTCGCGGAAAGCCTGATTCGAGCAGCGCGCGAGGTGATTGTCGCCCTGGGCGGCGGGGCGCCGGGCGGCGGCGGGCACGCGCGGATTCACACGGCGACCCGCCAGCCGGACGGGAAATTCATGGTGCGACTGTCCGGGGCATCCGACGCGCCTCTGGTGATCGAAGCCTCCACGGACTTGGTGAACTGGGAGGTGATCGGCGTGACGCGGCAGACGGGCGACGGCGATTTTGAGTTTGAGGATGCCCACGCACCGGGCTTCACGAACCGCTTCTACCGCATCGTGCCGCCATGACCATCGGCGGCGCCGCAGGAACGCCTCCGCGAACGCGCGTTCGCCAAACCTCTCGCGCTCGGAGAGGCGCGGCGGCGCGGCACGGCCAGGCCCGAACAGCAGAGTTGCGTCGGACCGGAGGCCCGTGCCACCGGCGCGCCGCGGCAGAATGCGCTTGTTCGGCTGGCGGCGCGTTGCTTCCATGCGTGCATGGCAAAGGTTTCTCTCGCGCGAGTGGTTCAGCACTGCGATCAGTTGCTACGCACGGCGGCGTTCACTGACTACGACGGCGCTTTCAACGGACTGCAAGCGGAAAACTGCGGCACGGTGACGCGCATCGCCGCGGCGGTGGATGCGAGCCTCACGACGGCGAAGTTCGCCGTGGCCAACAAGGCCGACCTGCTGCTCGTGCACCACGGCCTGTTCTGGTCGCCGCGCCACCCGTGGACGGCGAAGAACCACGAACTGCTGCGCGTGCTTTTGGAATACGATCTGGCGGTTTACAGCTCGCACCTGCCGCTGGACGCGCATCCGAAGCTGGGCAATAACGCGCAACTCTGCGCCGCATTGGGATTGAAACCGCGCCGGACGTTCTTCGAGTGCAAAGGGCAGCCGATTGGATTTGAGGCGAACGCCGGCGTTCCGCGCGCGCAACTGGCGAAGCGGCTGGAGCGGGCCTTGGGCGGGCCGGTGAAACTCGCGCCCGGCGGACCGGCGGCGTGCCGGCGCATCGGCATCGTCACCGGCGGCGCGGGCAACGAGCTGAAGCAGGCGGCGGAGGCGGGCCTCGACACATTTATCACCGGCGAGGGCGCGCATTGGACGTTTGCGCAGGCTGAGGAGCTTGGGCTGAATGTGTTCTACGGCGGCCATTATGCCACGGAGACTTATGGCGTGAAGGCGCTCGCGGCGCATCTTTCGCGGAAGTTCGGTGTGCCTTGGGTTTTCCTCGACCACCCGACGGGACTTTAAAGGTCACTCGGAGCGCGGGCAGCCGTGTCCGCGCGTCAAACTCATCGGTACGCTATTCTGGCGGACGAGGCTGTCCGCGCTCCGGGCCGGCTTTTTCAATTTGTTTCGCCCGCCGTGCCGCGCTAGCCTCTGGCCTGCGTATGTCAAACCTCTCCTTCTCGCCGATCCTGGTGACGCGGAACACGTGCCGCATTTGCGGCAGCCGCGCGCTGACGCCGGTGGTGTCGCTGGGCGATCAATACATCGCGGGGGCGTTCGCGGCGCCGAGCGGCAAACCGCCTGTCGCCCGGCGCATTCCGCTCGACCTCATGCGTTGCGATCCCGGCCAGGACCAGGACGCCTGCGGGCTGGTGCAACTCCGCCACTCCGTGCCGCCGCATGTCCTCTACCGCGCCTATTTTTACCGCTCCGGCGTGAACCAGACGATGCGCAGCCATCTCGCCGGCATCACGGAGTTCGCCGAGGACACGATCAAGCTGCAGGCGGGCGACCTGGTGGTGGACATCGGTTGCAACGACGGCACGCTGCTCAAGTCCTACCGCACGCACGGCCTGCGCATCCTTGGGATTGATCCCGCCACGAACATCGTCGAATACGCCCGCAAGAACGGCGTGCAGGTGGTGAACGATTTCTTCTCCGCCGCGGCGCTGCGCTCGGTGTATCCGGACGAGAAGGCAAAGGTCATCACGTCCATCGCGATGTTCTACGACCTGGAGAACCCGCACAAGTTTGTCGGCGACATCAAGTCCTGCCTCCACGAACGCGGCATCTGGATTCTGGAGCTGAGCTACCTGCCGCTCATGCTCCGGATGAACAGCTTCGATACCATCTGCCACGAGCACCTCGAATACTACTCGCTCGCGCCGATGGAACGGCTCTTTGCCGAGCACGACCTCGAAGTCGTGGACGTGACGCTGAACGATTGCAACGGCGGCAGCTTCCGCATCGCCGTGGCGCACAAAGGCAAAATCGCACCGAGCGCCGAGGCCCGAAACCGCGTGCAGCAGTTGCGCGTGGATGAATTCGAGCTGGCACTGGACACCGATTCGCCCTACGCCGTGTTCCGCAAGAACATCGAGAAGATTCGCAAAGACCTGCAAGCGTTCCTGGTCCAAGCGAAGAAGCAGAAGAAACTGGTGCATGGCTATGGCGCGTCCACGAAAGGCAACACCACGTTGCAGTACGCGGGCGTGACGCCCGACCTCGTGCCGGCGGTGGCGGACCGCAACCCAGACAAGTTTGGCAGCTTCACCATCGGCACGAACATCCCGATCGTCTCGGAGGAGGAATCGCGGAAGAAGAAACCCGATTACTACCTCGTGCTGCCGTGGCATTTCATGGAGGAATTCAAGAAGCGCGAGGCGGAATTCCTCAAGCGCGGCGGCAAGTTCATCGTGCCAATGCCGGAGGTGCATATCGTGAGCTAGGCTGTTCGGCAACAACATGAGCGTGGACAAACACACCATGCAGAAGTGGGTGGCGGGAGCCGAGGTAAGGTTCAAGAAGACTCGGAAGCCCTTGTCGGCGATACCACTCGTCAATCGCATCGGACGACTCGCCGAGACCGAGCAGGATTATGTTCTGACCGAAAAGATTGATCTGACGAGGGCTCGCGATTTTCACGCGCAGCAGACTTCGGAGGACATCTTGTTTGCATCCATTCAGCTGCCGTTTCTCGGCAAACGAGGAATCGGCAATGACACGGGGATGGCCGTTGCCAGCTTCAAGTATGCGGACCGAGACGGCGATGAGCACAACGTCATCGCTATTTGCGCTTATACGGTCAGCGGAGTTGTCAAGAAGTCCCGCGTACTCAAACAGGTGATAACCGTCCCAATGGCTTGACCCATGCCGAATCAGATCACCAGACGAACTCAGGCGGGCCACGTCAGTTAACTATGAAACGCGCAGCCATCACGGGCATTGCCGGGCAGGACGGCACGTATCTCGCCCGCGGCTTGTTGCGGCGCGGCTACGAAGTCCACGGGCTGCTCCAATTTGCGTTCGACCGCGAAGAGCCGGTGCTGCGCCGCCGCTACCCCCCGGAAGAGTTCGAGGCCGTCCGCTGGCAGACCGGCTCGCTGGAAGACCCGTTCTCGCTCGTCCGTTTCCTCAAGTCCGCGAAGCCGGACGAGATTTACCATCTCGCCGGGCTGACGGATTCACGCCAGAGCTTCCTCGTGCCGGAGGAAAGCGTGCTCTCGATCACGCTGGGAACACTCCGTCTGCTGGAGGCGGCGCGCGAACTTTGTCCGAGCGCGAAAATTTTCCTCGCCTCGTCCGCTGAAGTTTTCGGGACACCGACGGAAACGCCGCAAAGCGAAACCGCCCTGATGAAGCCGGTCACGCCCTACGGCATCGCGAAGCTGGCGGCGGACCAGTTCGGGCGGTTGCATCGCGAGAAGTATTCTCAGTTCGTCGCCATCGGAATGCTCTATAACCACGAATCGCCGCTCCGTCCGGCGAACTATCTGAGCCGCCGCGTTGCGCGGGGCGTCGCGGCCATCAAACGCGGCGAAGCGAAGGAATTGCAATTGGGCGACCTGAGCGCCGAGCGCGATTGGAGCGACGCCCGCGACATCGTCCAAGCGATGTGCCTTTCGCTCCAAGCCGCTAGAGCGGGCGACTACATCCTCGCCTCCGGCGTGCAGAAGACGGTGGAGGATTTCGTCGCCGCGGCGTTCCGCGCTGCCGGAATGAACTGGCGCGATTACGTGAAGACCACCAGCCGAACCCCTTCGCGGCATCAAGTCACCAACGGCCTCTGCGGCAACACAAGCAAGGCGGAAACGGAGTTGGGCTGGAAGCGAGCTTGGAGTTTCGACGCGATGGTGCGAGACCTCGTGCGCGCCGAACTTGAGGACCGTTCGGAGTTGGAGCGAGCGAATCCACTGGCGAAGCCAGGCTAGCTCATCCACCCCAGAGATTTGGAAGCCACAGGTCCGGTTCTGGGGTTTCGCACGGACCTGTCCAACAGTTGGAGTGCTCCTGCGGATGTCCGGGCGTTGGTCGAAGATCGAGGTCAGTTCGCTTTGGATGAAAACCGAGCTGACGACTTCGGCTTCCGTGTAACCGAGGATGCCTTCGAGGCAGGTCTCGCTGGCCTTCTTCATCGCCGCGCTGATTTTGGCGTAGCTGGTTTCCTTCACGGTTTTCACGGTGAGGTCCACGACGGAAACGGTCGACTCAAACACCCACGGAAATTCAGCGGCAGCAGTCCACACATTTCACATCCCTGATTTCTCCGACTGGAAGAACCACGATGCCTTTGAAGCCGCCTTCGCCCTTCTGGAAAAGGATTTGCGCGCGGGCGTTGGCAGGTAGGGCGCGTCACTCCGTGCGCGCCGCTGTCCTCACGTGCATGTGTGGCTGGCAAGGGACTGCCCGCCCTACCGCAGCCGCCTTGGGAATGGCGTTGCACTCGGTGCAGGGTTTCGTTTAATCCCGACAACATGAAGCAACATCTTGCCCTTGTCTTGGTTTGTTTCGCTACTAGCCAGACCAGCAGATCCGCCGAATCACGCCCGGAAGTCGCCGCCTACTATTTCCCCAACTACCACCCGAACCCGCAGAACAGCGCCCGCTACGGCACGAACTGGACGGAGTGGGAGTTGATGCGCGCCGCCAAGCCGCGCTTTCCCGGTCACGCGCAGCCCAAGGTGCCAACGTGGGGCTTCGAGAATGAATCGCGACCGGAAGTGATGGCGCGAAAGATTTCCGTCGCCGCCGAGCACGGCGTCACAGCGTTCATCTTCGACTGGTATTGGTACGGCACGAATCGCTTTCTCGAGCGCGCACTGGAACAGGGCTTTTTGAAAGCGACGAACTCCGCGCAGCTCAAGTTCGCGCTCATGTGGGCGAACCATGATTGGGTGGAGTTGTTTCCGGCCCGGGCGGACGGAAAGCGCGAGCCCATCTATCCAACCGCAGTCACGCGCGAGTCGTTCGACCGGATCAGCGATTACGTCATCAAAAACTACTTCTCGCAACCGAACCATTGGAAGCTGGACGGCAAGCCGTACTTTTCGATCTACGAGCTGATGAATCTCGTGAAGGAACTAGGCGGCATCGAGCAAACCCGCGCGGCGCTGGACCGTTTCCGCGCACGCACGAAGGCGGCGGGCTTTCCTGACCTGCATCTCAACGCCGTGGTGTGGGGACTGAAACCGCCGCCAAATCATCCGACCATCAAATCCGCCGCCGACATGGCCCGCGCGCTGGGTGTGGACAGCGTCACGTCGTATTGCTGGCTGCACCACGTGTATCCCGACAAGTTTCCGACCACTGATTACGCGGAAGTGGCGGCGAAATCGGAAGCGGTTTGGGAAAACTTCCGGCGCGACCTGCCCGTGCCGTATTTCCCGAACGTGAGCATGGGCTGGGATTCGTCGCCGCGCACCGAGCAGAACGTGGAGTTCAAAAGCCGCGGCTACCCCTACACGCCAGTGCTCGCGGGGAACACGCCGGAAGAATTCCGCAAGGCGCTGGAGAAAGCGCGTGACTTCATCGCCACGCAGAAGTCCGGTCCGCGAGTGCTGACGCTCAACGCGTGGAACGAGTGGACGGAGGGCAGTTACCTCGAACCAGACACGGTGAACGGGATGGGCTATTTGGAAGCCGTCCGCGCGGTGTTTCCGCCAGCGAAGCGCTGACTAGCCTCCATCTGCTTGGAAAAATGATTCGCCTGCGGCGGCGGCTTTCCGCATATTCGAGCCGCATGAAGTCCATGACGGGATATGGTCGCGGCGAGTGTGCGCAAGACGGCTTCAAGGTCACGGCCGAACTCAGCTCCGTGAACCGCAAGCAGGCCGAAATCGCCGTCAACCTCCCGCGCGAGATGGAGATGCTGGAAGCGCCGTTGCGCGACCTCGTCAACCGGCACATCGCGCGCGGCCGCCTCACGGGCCGCGTTTCGCTGCACGCCGCTTCCGGCAAGGCCTTCGCCCGCCAGCACATCAACGTCCCGCTGGCCGAGGCTTACGCCCGCGAACTGGCGAAGCTCGCCAAACAACTCAAGCTCGAAGGCAAGGTCACACTTGACCAACTCGTCCGCGCGCCCGGCGTGTTCCAGACGGACGAGGAACTGGCGGAAGCGGAGGACCTCTGGCCAGCCGTCGAGAAGGCCGTGAAGCAGGCCCTCGCAGCACTCGTGAAGATGCGCGAACGCGAAGGCGCGCACCTGGCGCAGGACCTGACCGCTCGCGTGGCCACGATGCGCAAATGCGCGGCCCGCGTGCAGGCGCAAGCGCCGCAGGCCGCCGTGCGTTACCGGGAGCAACTCAATGAACGCATCAAGAGCGCCGGTCTTGCCACTCCCGCGCCGGACGACGAGCGACTGCTGAAGGAAGTCGTCCTGTTCGCCGACCGCTCGGATATTTCGGAGGAGTTGACGCGGCTGCAAAGTCATTTCCAGCAGTTCGAGGACTGTCGGAAATCCACGGAGCCGGTCGGGCGCATGCTGGATTTCCTCGCGCAGGAGATGAACCGCGAAATCAACACCATTGGCTCGAAGGCCAACGACGCGCTCATCGCGCGCGAAGTGGTGGTGCTCAAGGCGGAGTTGGAGAAGTTCCGCGAGCAGGCGCAGAACGTGGAGTGAAAAGCGAAATCCGAAATCCGAAATCCGAAGGAGGTCCGAATTCCGAATGCCGAAGCGGAAAGGTCGGCCAGCGGGACGGAGCGCGAACAACCCTGTCCCCGAGTGCGGCAACATCCAGAGCCATGCGCGGACGAGGCTGTCCGCGCTCCTCGTTTCTAGAACTCGGCGCTATCACAGGTTTGGTATCCCGCCCTCGCCAAGCGGCTGGCCCTTCGAGATTCGGGCTTCGAGTTTCGTCATTCTTTCGAAATTCGGAATTCGGAATTCGGATTTTCCCGTCGCATGCCTGACGCGCCTCCAAACAACCTGCTGGTCGTGATTTCCGCACCGTCGGGCGCGGGCAAAACGACAGTCTGCCAGCAGTTGCTCGCCGCGCGGTCGGACATGACGCGCGCCATTACCTGCACCACGCGCCCGGCCCGGCCCGGCGAGCGGGATGGCGTGGATTATTTTTTCCTCGACGCGGCGGATTTTTTGCGGCGCGTGCGTGCGGGAAGTTTTCTCGAGCACGCCACGGTCTATGGGCACAGCTATGGCACGTTGAAGTTGGAGGTGGTGGGCAAACTGCGCACGGGCAAGGATGTGCTGCTCAATGTGGACGTGCAGGGCGCGGCCTCGATTCGCGCCGCGGCGGAGGGCGACCCGGAATTGAAGCGGGTGCTGATCAGCGTGTTCCTGACGCCAGCTTCGTTGGCCATGCTGGAGACCCGGCTGCGCAGGCGCAACACGGACTCGCCGGCGGTGATCCAGAAGCGGCTCGGCGTCGCCCGGCAGGAAATCGCGCAATGGAAACACTTCGATTACCTGCTGGTTAGCGGCTCGGTAGCGGAGGACTTGCGCCGGATGCAGGCGATCATCGAAGCGGAAAAGATGCGGAGCGCACGGTCGCCGGCGCCGGAGTTTTAGAAACGCGGAGCGCGGCAGGCGAAACTCGGAAACCAAAGCGAATCATGAAAGCGTCAGGCGACATCATTCTCGGCGTTACAGGATCAATTGCCGCGCACAAGGCCGCGGACCTCGCGAGCCTGCTGACGAAACAGGGCTGCAACGTGCGCGTGGTGATGACCGCCGACGCGCAGAAATTCATCACGCCGCTGCCGTTCAAAACGCTCTCGCGCAATCCGGTGGTCACGGATCTTTACGACGAGGAGGAAGGCTGGAAACCGACACACATCGAACTGGCGGACGCGGCGGACCTGCTGCTTATCGCGCCGGCCACGGCCAACTGCATTGCGAAACTGGCGCACGGCCTGGCGGATGACGCGTTGTCGTGCATCGCGCTGGCACTGAATCCGCGCGCGAAAATCCTGATTGCGCCGGCGATGAACGGCAAGATGTGGCAGCATCCCGCCACGCAACAAAATGTGGCGACGCTCAAGGCGCGCGGCGTGGAATTCCTGGGGCCGGATGAGGGATTGTTGTCCTGCGGCTATGAGGGCATCGGCCGGTTGTGGCCGGTGGACAAAATCGCCGCCACGGCGCTGGCGGCGTTGGCGCCGCCGGGGCGCCGGCAGAAAGCGTGAATGTCATGAACTGGCGGTCGTGGCGATGGTTGAAGCGGATGCCGCGCCTGCTGGCGCCGCCGCCGTCGGAGCCGGCCCGCCACGCGCAGCGCAGCCTGACCTTGCAGAAGCATCTCGTCCTGCCAGCCAAGCTGGTTGTCATCGGTGTCGTCTTCTACTACCTGTTTCTCTCCAAATGGGCGGCGGGGCTGGACACGACCTACGGGGTCGCTCTGGACAAGATGCAGGACTTCTTCGGGCCGTACGTTCTGCTGAATCTTCTGGTGGCGGTTTCGTTCATCGTGGTGCAGCGGTTTCCGGCAGCGATGGTGCAATGGGTGGTGTTCACGGTGGGATTGGCGGACGGGCTGTTTCTGGGCGGCCTGACCCTGCTGACGGACGGATTCAACAGCATTCTTTACTGGGTGTTCCCCGGCCTGATCGTGCTCAATGCGATTTGCATTCCCCTGGCGACACCGCAACTCGTCCTCAACCTCACGTTGAGTGCCATCTACCTCGGGGCGGGATACGTGGAATCAAGTTTCGGATCCGAGTTGACCGTGCCCTACTATCGAACCCTTTCGCGCAACGAGCTCAAAATCTTGGCGCGCATCACCCCGGAGGAGTTGAAAGACGCGCGGATGATCGTGCTGCGGCTGCAACGGCAGTCGGACCCGTTGTACAGCGTGGTGTGGAATCGTCTGCCCGAACGTGCGCAGCGGCGATTGGCCGCGCTGGCCGACCAGGATGGCAGCAGCGAAGAGTTGCAGACGTTGCTTGTTGGCGAGCTCAACCGGCTCATGCCTCCCACCCGCTTCAATCCTGCCGCCGCCGAAGCGCCGGAGAATCCCGCCGAACCGTATCTTCTGCGCGTGGTCATTCTCTGGTTTCTGACGCTCTGTTGCTTCGGCGTCCAAGTGCTCGCCGCCCGGCAGGAGCTGGCCGAGGAGGAGCAGCAGGAGTTTGCCGCGCGCACCGATCAGCTTCATTCTGCCGGAAGGCTGGCGGCGGAATTCGCCCACCAGATCAAGAACCCGCTCGCGATCATCAACAACACCGTTTTCTCGCTCCGGCGGCGACTGGCCGGGGACAAGGGCGACGCGGCTGCGCAAATCCAAATCATCCAGGAGGAGGTGGAGAAGGCCGACCGCATCATCACGCAGATCATGGGCTACGCGCAGTTGAGCGAAGGCCGCGTGGAGAAGCTCGACGTTGTCGAGGAACTGGACCGCGCGATTGGGCGCGTTTTTCCCCCTGGCGTACCGGGCGGCCCGGAAGTCCAACGGGACTACGCCACTCACTTTCCGCCGTTGCTGATGCTACGCGACCATCTGGCGGAGGTCCTCGTCAACCTGCTCCAGAACGCCCGCGACGCCCTGGACGGCAAAGGCCGCGTTGCCGTCTCCGCCCGCGCCCGCAGCGATCAAGCTGTCGAGATTGTCGTCGCGGACGACGGGCCGGGCATTCCAGCAGACAAACTGGAGCGTGTATTCGAGGCTTACTACACGACGCGCCCCAGGGGCACGGGCTTGGGCTTGGCCATCGTCAAGCACAACGTCGAGCTTTACGGCGGCACGGTGCGGGTGGAATCGGGGCTTGGAAAGGGCGCGCGCTTCACCGTAGTCTTTCCGGCGACAACAGGCGTCAAACTCTTGAACCAGGCTTGAACACCGCGACGTGGCAGATGAGTCAGAGGCGCCAGGGCAATCACAATTTCCCCGGCCGTGCGGGATTTGTCCGTCGCCGCCCCCCCGTCGCATGAGCCGCCCGCTGCCGCCCGTCCTCGTCGTGGATGACGAGAAGAACATGCGCCTGTCACTGCGCACGCTGCTCGAGGCCGAGGATTACGCGGTGCGCGACGTGGAGTCCGCCGAGGCCGGCCTGCAATTCCTGGCGGAGGAAACCTGTATCATGGTCATCACCGACGCGCGGCTCGGCGGCATGAGCGGCTATGATTTCCTCGGCAGGGTGCGATCCGCCTGGCCGAACCTGCCGATCCTGATGATTACCGCCTATGCCACGCCCAAGCTGGCGGTCGAAGCCATCAAGGCCGGGGCAGTGGATTATCTGCCCAAGCCGTTCGACCCGGAGCAACTGCTCCACGCCGTCGCCCGCTGTGCCGAACGTCATCGCCTCCTTCAGGAAAACGCCCGCCTCCGCGCCGAGGCCGGCGCTATCTCCGACCTTGCGCAAATCGTCGGCGAATGCCCGAAGATGCGTGAACTGCGCCAGATGATTCAAACCGTGGCGCCGACCGATGCGCGCGTGCTCATCCTCGGCGAGAGCGGCACGGGCAAGGAACTCGTGGCAGGCGCCCTGCACGGCCTGAGCCGCCGCCGTGACGCCGGCTATGTCCGCATCAACTGCGCCGCCATCACCGAATCGCTGCTGGAAAGCGAATTGTTCGGTCACGAGAAAGGTGCGTTCACCGGCGCCATCAAGCAGAAGCCCGGCCGAGTGGAGGAAGCCGACGGCGGCACGATTTTCCTGGACGAGATTGGCGACATGAGCCAGTCGCTGCAGGCGAAGCTGCTGCGGTTTCTCGAGGACGGCTCGTTCACGCGCGTGGGCGGGACGACGGAGTTGCGCGTCAACGCCCGCCTGCTCGCCGCCACGAACCGCGACATCACCCAGGCGGTCCGTGAAGGTCGTTTCCGCGAAGACCTGTTCCACCGGCTGAACGTCGTCCAGTTCCGCATCCCGCCGTTGCGCGAGCGGGGAGGCGACGTGCGGTTACTGGCGGACCATTTCCTGCGCGTTTTCAACCAGGCCTTGGACCGGCACGTGCGAGCCGTATCCGGGGCGGCCCTCCAGAAGCTCGCGGCCCATGACTGGCCCGGCAACGTCCGCGAGCTGCGCAATGTCATCGAGCGCGCGATGATCCTCGAAACCGCGCCGGAAATTCAGGCCGCCACGCTGCCCGAATTCAGCCCCGGCGCGACGCTTCACGGACCCGCGGAACCCCTGCCTCCGCATGCCGACGAACCGATTGACGTGTTGCTCGCCGACTACGAGCGCCGCCTCGTCCTGGGCGTTCTGGAGGAATACCAGTTCAACGTGGGCCGCGCGGCGGATCGGCTCAAGCTCAGCCGTCACGCCTTGCGCTATCGCATGCAACGGCTCAATATCAGCGCGGGCACGGATGCGGACCCTGAAACGGGCGGCGCGGCCGGCCACGAGACAACATCATGCTGAAGTTAATTGGTTTATTCGCGGGCATCGAAGTCAAAGAAGAGAGCGGCATCTTCGTCGAACTGACCCGGGGCGGAAAGGAGCGGCTCATCATCCTTGGCGTCGTTCTCTTCGTGACGGTGCTCATCTTTCTCTGGGCGCTCGCCTTCCGCAAACCGCGCCGGCGCCACTCGCGCCGCCACAGTCAGACGCCTGTCAGCCTGAAGCGCTACCGCCGCGAGCAGCACGAGGATGAAGGGCTGCTGGCGCTGCTTCGCCCCAAGCATCGCCGCCACAAACACCGCTTTCACCACCGCAATCCCACCTTGGCCGAAACCGGCGGCCTTCCTCCTGCGCGCTCCGAAGACGCCCCGCCGACGCCGCCGTAGCCCGTCGTCATGCAGCA
>Ga0315277_10005792_pt1 | contig 16237 bp, 9 predicted proteins | sample YL17G05_15_MG_FD_203695 | JGI IMG/M metagenome (GOLD analysis project Ga0315277, IMG submission 203695) | Sediment microbial communities from Yellowstone Lake, YNP, Wyoming, USA - YL17G05_15 | ecosystem: Environmental > Aquatic > Freshwater > Lake > Sediment | place: USA: Wyoming | collected... | reverse complement strand
TTCCCCACCCGCTCGGCCTCCAGCTTCGTCTTGGCCCGCACTCGGCTATGAACCGAAAATCCGGAATGCCGCCAGGACAGCAACCGCTCCGCCCAGTCCGGACTCAGCAGCTCCCGGCCGACGAGGAACCGGAGGATCTCGCGGGCGAAGAGCTCCGCCAGCCGCGAGTCCTCGATCCGGCGGATCTCGTGGAAGACACCCGCACTCATGACCCGTTTCCGGTTCATGAGTACAGGCGAAACGCCGCCTCGTCCACCCCGCCCTCAGTCACCAGAAAATGGAGGTGGACGTGAAGATTGATCCGGTCCCCGAAGGTTTGGATGGCGGCGACTTGGCATGACACGATGGGCAAAATCCCCTCGTGCGGCAGGAGAACATGACCAGCCGCTCCTCGGCGCAGTCGGGACAGCGGATCCGGGCGAAGCCGCATTTCGGGTTGCCGCAATCAAGATACCGCTCGACCACCTCCTTGATGATCGGCCGGAAATACCCGTCCTCATTCGCTTATCGCCTGAGGACTGCAAAGCCCGTACTCCCGCTCGAACCGGCTCTCATACTCGGCCAGGAACCTGTCGAAATGATGGAACAGCACCCGGTAGAGGACGGTCCGCTCCGGATGCCGAGGGCGATAGACTCCCGCCATGGCGGGAGAAAGGCCTCAAGAACCGGGCCAAGGTCATGGATCGGGCCGCCTGTCCCTAGAATGAGGTGTCGCGGGCGGCCCGAAAGGCCCGATTCCGGCCCGAAACTGTCAACCAGGAGTGACGCTCCGAGACAGAAAAGGGAAACGCCTGGCGATTTGAGCTACTCCCCAAAAACTGGAGCGGAGGGCGCTTTGGACCTCGCGCCCTGAAATTTTCAACACGGGCCAGGGGGCGCAGTTTATCCCGAAAGACATCGGCCGCTGGGGATCTACTTCAGCCGCGGCTGGCTGAACGGCTTCGCCTATCGGGCGGGGATCGGCTGGATGACCGTTCCGCTCGCGGCGTCGATCGTCATGGCCGTCGCCTTGCTGGCCGTCGTCTCCCAGGCCCTGCCGGCGGCGAGGGAGAATCCGGCCGTCACGATCCGGTACGAATAGCCCGCTATTCCGTGTGCAGCGAGACGGCGGGGTTGACGCCGGCCGCGCGCACGGCGTGGATGCCGACCGTGACCAGCGCGATCAGCAACGCGCCCGCCGCCGCCGCGGCGAAGACGACCCAGCCGACGCTGATGCGGTAGGCGAAGTCCTCGAGCCACTTGTTCATGGCGTACCAGGCGAGGGGGGACGCCATGGCGACGGAGACGAGGATGAGCGGAATGTACGTCCGCGTCAGCAGGCCGACGATGTCCGCCGTCGAGGCGCCGAGGACCTTGCGGACGCCGATCTCCTTCTGGCGCCGCATGACGACGAAGGACGCCAGGCCGAAAAGCCCCAGGCAGGCGACGCCGATGCCGAGCATCGTGATCGTCCCCAGCATTTTCCCCATCTGTTTCTCGTACCGGTACTCGCGGTCGAAGTTCTCGTCGAGGAAGGAGTACTCGAAGGGGACGCCGGGGAAGTGGGCCTCCCACACTTCCCTGACGAAGCGCATGAGGTCGCTCATCCTCTCGGCCCGGACGGACAGGGTGATGGCGCTCATGAGGGAGCTTTCGAGGTCCAGGATGAGCGGCTCGACGAGCTCCTTCATTCCCCGGTAGTGGAAATCGTCGGTCACGCCGACGATCTGCTTCGTCATCCGGTTGTAGTGGGCCTGGTAGCTCTTGCCGAGCGCTTCCTCGGGCGATGCGAAGCCCAGGGCCTTCGCTCCCGCCATGTTGACGACAAACGCCCCGCGCTCGTCGCTTCCCAGGTTCCGGTCGAAGGGCCGCCCGGCGGCCATCTTGATGCCGAATTCCGGGATGAAGTCGTAATCGACGGCGATGACCTTGAGCCGCGGGGCGTTCCTGAAATCTCCGGCCTTGGTCGCGAGATAGTAGCCGGAGGAAAAGTCGTCGCCGGGAACGGTCGAGGACACGACGGCGCCGGTGACGGCGGGATTCCGGAGAAAGTCCGTCCTGATGGTTTCGTGGTCATGGCGCAGATGTTCGAGGCCGCTTTTGACGCGGAGGACGAGTTTCTGCTCCGCCTCGAAGCCCAGGGCGCTTCCCCTCATGAAGCCGAGCTGGCGGAAGACCGTCAGGGTGCAGATGACGAGAAAAACGGAGACGGCGAATTGCCCGATGACGAAGGCCTTCTGCAGCATGGCCCCCTTCAGGGCCGAGGCCGATCTCCCCTTGAAGACGGCGGCGGGCTGGAAGGCCGTCAGAATGACGGCCGGGTAAAATCCCGAACCGAGGCCGACCAGAGCCAGCAGGCCGAAAAGGGACAGGAGCACGGCCGGACGGCCGAGGCCGGCGAGCGAGATCTCCGTGCCGGCCATGCGGTTGAAGGGGACGAGCAGCAGCCGCGCGAGGACCAGGGCGATGAGGAAGGCCATGAGCGTGATGAGGAAGGACTCCCCCAGGAACTGGCGGACGAGCTGCCGGCGGCGGGCGCCGACGACCTTGCGCAGACCGACCTCCCGCGTCCGGGTGGAGGCCAGGGCCGCGGAAAGGTTGACGAAGTTCATGACGCCGACGAGGAGGATCAGGAAGGCGATGAGGGAATAAATATACACATAATTCCAGTTGCCGGGCGGATCGATCTCCCCCATGAGCCGCGAATTCATGTGGATTCCCGCGACCGGCTGGAGGAACAGCTCTCTCGACGAGTCGTCCCGCGGGGAGGTTTTCGGGACGATCCCCTGGATCCGCTTTTCGAAATCCTCGCGCCCGACGCCGGGAGCCAACCGGAGATAAGTGTACTTGGAGTGGAATTCGCTCCAGTTCTCCTCGAATGTGGGGACGTTGGATCTCAGGGTGGCCATGGACAGGAGCGCGTCGTACTTGAAATGCGTGTTGAGGGGCGCGTCTTTCACGATCGCCGTGACGGTGAAATCCCGGGCCTCGACGGAGCCCGTGTCATAATCGATTTCCACGCGAATCGTCTTCCCCCAAGCCGGTTCGGTCCCGAAATATTTCCTGGCCAAGCCCTCGGTGATGACCGCCGAATAGGGATCGGCGAGGGCCGTTTCCGGCCGCCCCTGGACGAACGGGATCCGGAACATCCGGAGGATCTCGGGATCGGCGAACCAGATCCGCTTTTCGAAAAAGCGCTTGTCGCCCAGAACGACCAGGACGTGGCTGGCGTTTTCGGGAGGGGGCACGATCCTCCCGGCCATCTCGACCTGAGGAAACTTCGCCTTGAGGGTCGGCGCCAGCGGGCCGGAGGTCCCCGCCGCCCGGAATTCCCCGACGTCGTTTTTCACGTGCGCCGCCACCCTGTAGAGGCGGCCGGCGGCCGGATGGAAATTATCGTACGCGAGCTCGTTCGCCACGTAGAGGATGATCACGGCGCAGCAGGCCAGCCCGGCGGCCAGCCCGGCGATGTTGATGAGGGAATAGAGCTTCTGCCGCTTGATCTTGCGGAAACCGATCTTCACGTAGTGGGTGAGAAGGGCGGGCGCCCAGCGGCTCTCCGCCCAGGGGGGCTTGCCGCTCCGGCGGCGCGTGTCCGCCCGGAAATAGTCCGCGCCGATGCTCGCCGCGTCCCCGAGCATACGCACCGCCTCTTCGAAGGCCTTTTCTTCCGGGGTCCCGAGGCCCGTGAGGTGATCGATCTTGTCCCGGAGATGGCTCTCCAGCTCTTCCCCGTAGCCGTCCTCCAGGGACTCGATTTTATCCAGACTCTTCCGCCAGCCGCGGATGGCTTCATCGAGATCGAACATCAGCGTTCTCCGTCCTTCCTGTCGCGATCCCTTCAATCGAAAGCGCGGGAAGGCTCCCACAGGCCGGAGAGCAGGGTGTGGACGCTCGTCCATTCCTGCTTTTCCTTCTTCAGCTCCGCCCGGCCGAGGTCCGTCAGGCGATAATATTTCCGTTTCCGGCCGTTGTCGGAGAACTTCCATTGGGATTGGATGAAGCCCTCCTTTTCCAGGCGGTGGAGGACCGGGTAGAGCATCCCTTCGGCCCAGTCCAGAGTTCCGCCGGAGAGCTGGGTGACCGTCTGGATGATCTGGTAGCCGTAGATTTCCCCCCTGGCCAAGATGGCCAGGATGAGAGGCTTCGTCGAGGCCGCCATCAAGTTCTTTGAAACCATCTTTTCACCTGCTTGCCTAGATGATATAGGGAGCATTCCGGAAAGGTTCCGCCGAGTCAAGCCGGAAGCGGCTCTCTCTTAGGACCAGAAAAATCGCGTTCACATTCTCCCTCTTTCTGCTTCCGTCTCTCGCTCATCACGCCTTATTTCTTCGGCCTCAGCTCCTCGATGATCCGGGCGTCCGCCCACCAGACGGCGCTCGTCGTCATCTCAGGCCTCAGGAAGAAAATGAACTTTTGATCCGGTGAGACATAAGGACAAATCGCGTCCTGGAAAGCGTTTCCCATATTCCGCGCTTTTGTCCACGAGCCGTCGCTTTGCCTGTAGCTGATCCACAATCCTTCGCGGCCAAAAATGAGGTAACTTCCGTCTGGCGCGATGTAGGGAGTTCCTTCGTGGGCTTCGGTATTGATCTCCGGGCCGAGACTGACGGGCTTCCGGAATCCCCCGTTCGCGGGCTCCGCCAGGAACACGTCGTCCCGGCCCTTGGAACCGGCGCGCTCGGAGCCGAAATAGAGATTCCCTTGGGCATCGACTGAAACCTGCCAATGCAGATGTTCGCCGTTGATTTCCGGTCCGAGAGGAAAAGGCGCGCCCCATCCCGCGGACGTTCTTTCCACGCGCCAGACGCGCTCCCGGCGAACGGTTCCTCCGGGCAGCGGGCGGTTGGAGAGGAAGAACATCTTTCGCCCGTCCGGCGACAGGACGGGACAATCTCCGTCGTCCGAGCGAGTGAAGGCGACGATTTCCGGCCTGACCCACGTTCCGTTGACGAGTTTCGAAAAATGGACGCCGCGGGCGGCCCAGTAGATCTCCGAGCCGTCCGGGGAGAAGCTGACCGAAGAGTGGATGTACAAATCCGTCGACACAATCCCTGGGGCGAAGATCTCCGGCCTCGCTCCCGGCGTCTTCTGGCCGAGGTACGGCCCGGTGAGTTTCGGAAAATCGCCCTGATGCGCATGGATGGTCACGGCCGCCCAGAGCAGCAGCCAGATGCCGCGAGTCGTTGTTTTCATTTCCATTTCACCTCTAATTTTGTGTTAGCCCTATTTCTTCGGCCTCAGCTCCTCGATGAATCCGGCGTCGACCCAGCGCTGGCCGCCGAGCATGAGATACTTGCCGCTGCGCGTGGCATTCAGCCCGGACCCGATCCGCGCCTTCAGGCTGATCGACGGGGTCCAGCTTCCGTCGCGATTCTTGAAAGAGACGCGGGCGTGCATGGACCCGCCCGTTCCCCTGCTGAAAATAAGGACGTCGCCCTCGGGCGATATCAGCGGAGCGTTTTCGACGTCCTCGGTGTTGATGTCCCCGCCCAGCTTTCCCGGCGCCGCGTAGGCCCCGTTCGCAAGGCGGGAATAATAAATGTCGCCGTTCGTAGCGTGGTAGTAGTCCCCCCGGGCGTCGAACGAGAATGTCAGGAACATGACCGACGGCCCCACGGGCAGCGGCAGGGCGTCGAAGAGCTTGGGCTCGCTCCAGCCCCCTTTCGTCTTTTCGACGTACCAGGTCCGCTGGGAAGGCTGGTCTTGCGGGGACCCCGGGGCGGGCCGGTTGGACAGGAAGTAGAGTCTCTTCCCGTCGGGAGAGAAGAAAGGATGGTCGTCCCGGAAATCCCTTTCCGAGAAGCGGACTTTCACCGGATAGGTCCAGCGTCCTTTTTCGAGGCGCGTTGTCATGAGGTATCCGGATGCATACCCCCCACCGCGGGGGATGATCATGGGACCCCAGAAGATTTCGTCGCCGCTCGGAGAGACCGCCACCGTCGAATGGGGTTTGTAGCGGTGGGAAACGATGCCCGGGGCGAATTCCACCGGCGTCCGTCCGGGACGGGGCCGGCCTAAGTACTTCCCCGTGATTCTGGGGAAATTGGGCGCCGATGTGTCCGCCTTCCGGGAGGCGAGAAGATCCATCAGGGCCGGGTCCTCTCTCTCGGCGGCGATATTGTAGGCGGTCTGGCCGAGCTTATTCCGGGCGTTGATGTCCGCCCCTTTCTGGAGGAAGAGGGAGATCACGTCCTTGTGCCCCTGCTCGGCCGCCAGATGCAGTGGAACCCAATCGAACAAATCCCGTTTGTCGACGTCGAAGCCCTTATTGACCAGGGATTCGACGATGGCTGAAGCCCCCCCCGCGGCCGCGGAATGCAGGAGGGTTCCTCCGTCGCGGTTGAGGATGGTCAGCGAGGCCCCCTTTTCGACCATACGGGAAAAGAGTCTTTCGAGGCCGTGGCCCGCGGCGTCGGCCAGGAGCCGCTCGCCTTCCGGGTTGTTGACGGGGAGGTCCGCGCCCGCGTCGAGAAGAACGTCGACGGCCTCCTTGTTGGGCCTCCAGGCTGCGAGCATGATGGGTGTCCATCCCGATGAGTCCGCGGCATTGACGTCGGCGCCGAGGGCGACGAGGACCTTGAGGATTTCGGGCTGGCCCCCGTCCCTGGCGACGGCGCACAAGGGAGTACGGCCCCATGTATTGCGGATCTCCAGATCGGTCTTATTCGCCCCATGGGCCAGCAGATACTCGAGGATCTCGCGGCTCCCGGCCGTCGCGGCATGGTAAAAGGGCGTGGCGCCGTCGGCGTTTTTTGCCTTCACGGACGCCCCTTTTTCGATCAGCATCTTGCAGGCCTCGAAATGGCCGCGTGCGGCGACGCTGTGGAGCGCGGTGGTGCCGGAGGCGTCCGCGGCCCCGACCTCGGCCCCCTTCTCCACGAGGAACTTAAGAAGCTCGAAGTGGACGCCGCGGGCGGCCCAGTGAAGGGGCGTGCGCCCGTTTTCATCCTTCAGCCGGATCAAGGCCGGGTCTTTTTCGACCAATTCTCTCACTTTCGCCAGGTCGCCGGAGCTGGCGGCCTGGTGGATCTCCGCCGTGGCTTGAAAGGCGCCCGCGGTGTGCCCCGAAGTAAAGAGAAGCGCGGCCGCGATGGCCATGGTTTTTGCGAGATTCATGATGGTTCTCCTGATTGCCGACCTCATTCGACACCGGCCCGATCTTGCCGCTTGGGCCTCAGCGCCTCGCGTAAAACGGAAACCCCGGTCGGCCTGCCCGGAAGCGGGGATTCCGCCAAGCCCGATGCGCTGTCTTTTGACGTCATCAGCTTAATCTCTTGCATAGAATATATATGTATTTTACCTAGATTCTATATGCTTGTCAAGCATAGAAGGAAGAATCTTGATGACCAGGGGGAAATTCATCGGCCCGGGCAACCGGCTTTTCGGGACCGAGACGGCGGCCGGAAGGGCCGGCAGCGGCCAAGCCCGAATTCCTGGATTGAATCGTTATGGATTCCGGCCGTTTCTCAACGATCGATCAAAACGAATTTCTCCTTGCCGTCGATCGTGTACTCCATAGGAACGCCGTTCCGCATCGACATTTCCAGCGTCCCGGTATAAAAATCGATTTTCAAGGGATAGGTAACATGATGATGTGATGCACCTCCCCCGGGGGGTCTGATAGACTTCCGGCAGGTAATGCTTTTTAGGAAGTGCACAGATGAATTATGTCGGGATTGACCATCATCGTCAATACTCCCACATGACGATGATGGACGAGGAAGGACAGGTCCTTCGATCGGGCCGGGTTCCCAACCTTCAGTCCGAGATCAAAAAGTTCTTGGAAGGCGGGGAAGCGATGGAAGCGGTCATTGAGACGGGACGCTCGAGCTACACGATGGTTGATGTTTTGGAAGAGCTGGGGGTAGCTGTCAATATCGCGCATTCGAATGAAGTGAAGGCGATCGCTCGGGCGAAGATCAAAACGGACAAACGGGACTCCGAGGTGTTGGTTCATCTTTTGCGGATGAACATGATCCCTGAGGTCTATCGGCGGTCTCAGGAGAACCGACAAGCGCAGCGGGTCTTGCGGCAGAGGTCTTTTTATGTGAGCGCGATGACGGCGCTGAAGAATCGGGTCTATGCGTTTCTCGCGCAGCAGAGAGAGAAGATCCGGGAGGTTGTGGCCCGCGAGACCAACATCTTTTCCGAAAAAGGACAGAAGGTGCTCTTGGGGCTGGACTTGGTGCCGAGAGAGAAGAATCTGCTGGAGGCGCTCCTGAAAACCTATCGCCACCTCGAGACAAGGATCGGGGAGTCGAAGGCATTTGTGGAGAAGCTCTACGAGGAAAGTCGGGAGGCTCAGTTGATCCGGACGATTCCTGGGTTTGGAAAATATTTGTCGGTCCTGGTGGCGGTGGAGATCGCGGATCTCACCAGGTTCGCCGATCCGGCCCATCTTCATGCCTATGCGGGGGTCATCCCCTCGACTCACAGTTCCGGCGACAGGACCCATCACGGCAAAATCATTCGGGCTGGGAATCGCTGGTTGCGCTGGGCGGCGGTGGAGGCCGTCTGGCCGGCCATCCGGGCGGATTTTGACCTGCGCTGCTTTTACGAACGGCTGGCCCACGGTAAAGGCGCGAACAAAGCCAAAGTGGCCACGGCCAGGCGACTTCTAACGATCATCTATAAGGTTTTAAAAGAAGGACGGAATTACATTGCTTATCCAAGATAACTCGGCCGCCTTGAGAAATTCTTTAATGGGCCGGTGACGGTCGCATTGGCGGATAGGTTATGGGGCCGGGACCTGACGTTAGAGTGTGTGCGGACATAGCCTTCGGGCTAAGGGCACGGATAGAAGGATGGTCCACAAGACCTAAAGAGAAGGCAAAAAAGAAAGGAGAAGAAAATAGAAAAAATCCCTTGCTTTGGTAGATCCTGCTCCTCTCTTGTCGGCAGGCCCTTAAGGGAAGGAGCAGGACCCCCTTTCAAACCGTGCATGCAGTTTTCCCGCACACGGCTTACGGATAGTCTCTCATGTCGCCGCATTACGCCACCCCCGGGTACTTAACGGTTCCGCGCAGGCGATAAAGCCCAAGGTCATGGAAATACTTGTTCGTCCAGGTTAATGTGTCATTCCAATTTAGGTTCCGGCCTTTGCGCCGAAACATGAACCGATGCAGCCAGTACCATACATGGTCATCAACCCGAGCGAACTTCTTTGCCGCGTTCCCCGTTCGGAAGTAGTTGCCCCAACCCCGCAGCACCGGATTCAAACGCCCGATCAAGTCCCGGGTATCTTTCACCCAGTTCCATCGGCTGTCAGTCAACTCCCGGACTCTGGAGCGCACCTGTTTCATCGCCTTCACCGAGGGCCAACGCTGCAGAAAGTAGACTCGTTTCCGTTCTCTTTCCCAGATTCGCCCCGATAAGCGTTTCCTCAAGTGGCAGCCCAGGAAGTCGAACCCTTGTTTGCCCCAGCTCAGGTCCACCTTCCTCGTTTTCTCCGGGTACAACTCCAGCCTCAACCGGGTGAGGATTCCCCTCAGAACTTTCTCGGCCTGTTCGCACGCCGATGCCGTATCGCACATCACTACCAGATCATCAGCATAGCGGACGATCGTCCCTAGATGGGCATATCGATCTTCCCAGACCCTGTCCAGTTCATGCAGGTAGATGTTCGCCAACAGGGGCGAGATCACCCCGCCCTGCGGCGTTCCAGCCACGACCTTCCGGATGCGGCCTTCTTCCATCACTCCGGCCTTCAACCAGAGCCGGACCAGCTTGAGCACCCTTCGATCCGAGATTCGCCGTCCCACAAGCTTTAACAGCCGCTCATGGTCGATCGTCCCAAAAAAGTCCCGGATGTCGGCGTCCACCACATGGTTGCCTCCGCGCGAGGCCCGTTTGCGTAGCACTTCCAACGCTTGACTGGCTCCCCGCTTCGGCCGAAATCCGTGCGAGCACGGACGAAAGTCCGCCTCGAACACCGGCTCCATCACCAGCTTTGCCGCCATCTGGACCACTCGGTCCCGGACCGTCGGGATACCCAGCGGTCTCTGTCTTCCGTCGGGTTTCGGGATGTACCGCCGCCGGACCGCCTGCGGACGGTACTTGCCTGCGCGCAGTTGACCGCCGATCTCCTCCAGAAAACGATCGAGGCCATACTGCTCGACGTCGCCGAGCGTCTGGGCATCGACGCCCGCCGCGCCTTGGTTCCGCCTGACCAGTTTCCACGCCTCCCTCAGGACGTCACTCCTGTGGATGCGGTCGTACAGCGCGTGAAACCGGCGTCCCGGTTGCCGCTTGGCCACGACATACAGACGGCGTCGAAGTCCTCGCACTTTATCAACGAGCTTACGCCCGCCGGGGTTGTTGGATCCGGGCTTGCCGGTCATGCCCTCGCGCTTACCCTCTCCGCCGCCGTGACCACCCCAGGGGTTCTTCCCTCCAGCCGCGTTATCATCCACGGCCCTCTTAGGTACTACGACCCCCTCGGACTCCCGCTGGGCAGCGGCCAACTTCGCCTTCGGCTTATACGGCGCGCCTTGTCCCGACTCGGACCGCCCAGACGGGTCTCTCCTGTTCCCCACCGTTCCTTGACGACGTGCCGCCGCCCTTACCCCGCGAGGACATCTGGCGCTTTCTCCGGATTTATGCGCCAGGTGCATGGCCTTCGCCGTGGAATGAGCGGCTCGGCTCCCCGATCGTGGATCTGTCGAGGCTGCAGCGTTCACTTGATGTTGCGGCCCGCCGTCTTGCTCCCTCCTTAGAGGCTCTTGACGCCACGCTTCGGCGGTCGGCCTCTCGGCCGCCGCCGGTGGCCTGCTACCGGGCGCTCCGGTGCTTACCCGGACGGGACTTTCACCCGCTGGAACGATGCGGCATGCGATTTTCAGTTCAGCCACCGATCGGCCTCCATAATCATCGCTTCAGGACGCACCATCACATCATCATAGAAAGAATTTCCTTTTCCGCTTGGCTCCGGTCAAGGGCCCGGGACCGCCTTGAGATCCCATTTCGCCGCCGCGGACAAACATAAAACCACATGCCAGGGATGTCAAGAGTGGTTGAGGACTTGGCCGGCCGCCACGGCCCCCTCCTGCGGCGCCCCATTGGCCGGAAATCGACCGGACCTCCGTCGTCGGACTCGGAAACAATCAGGGAAAATATTCGACCGGCGGATCGGCGACCATGGCGAGGTCGCGAAAGGCACGGGCCGGCGGGGGCGGCTTTTACGAATTTCCGCTCTTATGGGAACGGCCTCGGTCATCCCCTGAAAAAAACCCATCCTATGTCTAAAATTCGAACCGGAATCCTAATCTCGCGATTCGGGGATCCGATATCTTCGTTAATGAGCCGTACGGAACGTTCTGATTATTGATGAGATAGGTTGTTCGAGAGGAAATGTTGTTAACTTCGGTCATCGTATTGATATTAAAAACATTAAAGACATCGAAGAATACTGCGATCCTATTTGCTTTCTTCATGACGCTGAAGCTCTTCTCCAAGCGCAAATCCAGAATGGAAAGCCCCGGTAATTTATGCGAACCCCGCGGTTCGGCATAGATGCCGATATTCCCCTGTTTCAAACTCAAGCCTAGATCATATGCCCGAACCATTCGGGTCCATCGGGTTCCATCGAGCCACCGATAGTAACCGCTGATATTTATCCCCCACGGGCCTTGCCAAATACCGCTTAATTTGATTTGATGCTTTCGTTCCGTCGGAAGGTCTCCGTAGGCATAGATATGAGAATTGGGATCGTTGTAATATGTCGACCCCGTCGAGCTGTCGTTGAGTTCAGTGCCGATCAACCCTCGAGAATGAGCATAGACATAGGATAGTGAGGCTTGCCATTTTTCCGAATATCTCTTATCGACAGAAATTTCGAGGCCATCATAATCACGAATCGCACCGGGCGGATTGGTATAATATAATTTGTTGGAAAGGGCCGTGTCGATTTGGTTCCAAAACGTGACCGTTTTCCCGTCATAAGGGTCGACAACGGATACAGGGGCGAAGTTCGTCCAAACCGAAAAGATATCCGCGCCGTTCTTCAAGGCCTCATAATCCATGGCGTTGACGTTGACGCCTTCGATGAGGTTCCGATCCCACTTTCGGATGTATCGCGCGCCGATTTTTAGATTTTTTAAAAGTTCTCTTTCGACTCCCAGCGTGAATTCATCGACGTATGGGGCTTTGATGCCGGGATCCATCGTCGCTTCGGCCGTTGCTTGAAAGCTGTACATCGCCCCGACGGGAAGCATGTTGGAATCAAGGCGATACCTCCATGACATTAAAGCATTTGGATTAACGGTCACGAACCATTGGATGATATTCGCGATATACAACCTGCCGAAACTCGTCTTCAGCACTGTCTTTCCATCGCCAAAGAGATCGAAGGTCAAACCGATCCGCGGACTAAACGAATTCCAGATCAAGGGCTTGACGGTCTTCTTTACGCTGGGATCATACGTCACGCCGCCATATTCGATGGCTGTACGGTCTTCACCTTGCTTGGGAATAATGCCTTCTTGGTGGTCGTATCTCACTCCGATATTCAGGGTCAGGTTTTTGAACGGAGTCCACGAATCTTGGACGAAGCCGCCGAGAGCAAAGACCTGGTCCTTTCTCGTGAAATCCTGGTAATTCACGACATAATCCGGAACGCCGTTCCTAAAGAAAAAATATGGACCGAGCCCGGATCGTTTGTCCCTATTCAATTGCCATTCGCGCCGATCCCAGGAATACTGGACTTCCATTCCCATTTTAAGTTCGTGGCGACCAATCCAGTCATCGATGAAATGGGTGAAGTCACCGATAATCTGGTACCGGTTGATATCATAGAGGTCGTTCAGTCCGGCACTCTGGCAGTATCGATTAAGAACACTGTCCTGGATTCTTGGAAGGTCATTTTTGGCCGTGATGTTCAAGCCATAGTTCATAAAACCCATTTTGATATTCATCAAAGAGTCGGACCCGAAGAATCGAGTCCATTGGGCGTTAAAAGTATGAATAGGCGTCGTTTGAACGGAGGTCGCGTCTTCCGTCCGTGTAACCGCTGCGTCTCTGTGATGCAGCACGTAATCCGAATAGTTATAGGAAAGGACAAACCGATCATTAGGACCCAATTGGGACGTGATCTTCAAATAAGGGAAATATCTTTTATAATCCAATGGAGTATTGACGGGTTGTTTATCATAAGGATATCCGGCCAGATATTCTTGGGACTGATAATAGGAGAGATTGGCAAAGAACCTCAATTTATCCCTGATGATCGGCCCCCCGATATTTATGCCGCTCTCGATTTCGTAATCGAAGCCGCTCTTCTGCCCGGCAAATATCGTTCCGTCCGTGTTTTCGCTCTGGAGTTTGAATCCGCCGATCGAATCGTTTCGATAGAACAGGCTTACGGTGCCGCCGATTTTTTCCCCTCCCGATTTCGTGACTACGTTGATCACGCTTCCCCGGACATTTCCATATTCGGCACTCAAGGCTGCGGTCTGGACGGACAGCTCCTCGATGATATCCATGCCGAAATTTCCGGTATAGGTTCCCGTGATCGGGTCCGTCAGGTTGACGCCGTCGAGATTATAAGTGTTATCGCGCTCCGAGCTTCCGTGCGTCGATTGAGACGTGACGCCGGGCACCATGTTGAAAAACGTCGTCAGGTCCCTCGAAGCCGGGATATTTTGCAGAAATTCGCGCGTCATATTGGAAGCCAGAATCGTTTTTTGGATGTCGATCGTCGGCGCGGTACTAATTACGGTGACATTAGCCTGGATCGATGCCGGCTCGAGCATCACATCGACGGTTGTCGTGATCCCGACATTGACTCGAGTGTTGGCATGAATCAACGTGTTGAATCCCGTAAGGGTGAACGTTAAGGTGTAGATCCCGGGCGGAAGGGCCGGAAATCGATAGTGCCCTTTTTCCGTCGTCATCATCTCAAGATTGGAATTGATGAGAGCGGAAGATTTTATGCTGACATGGACTCCGGGAAGCGGCGTTTTCTCCGAATCTGAAACCGTGCCGTTCAACGTGCCCGTCTGGGTGATTTGGGCGGAGCCAAGGGCAACCACTGCGGCCAAGAGAGAAAGCACCATCAGTCCCTTACCGAGTTTCATCAGACTCCTCCTTCATGGAATTCCCCTCTCGATTTCCGAATCCGGAATATCCTCGATCGAACATCGTATCAGTGGCTCGCCTGGGTAGAACGTAGATAGATATTTCCTCTTTCGATATCGATGTGGATCTTGCTGCCGCCGCCGTTGATTTGAGCGCTCAAAATCAGGAAGAGGTCGGCCTGATAGCGTTGATCGAATTTGGTGAAAGGAAAATCCGATTCAAAATGTATTTCTCGTTGAGGTTCTTTGGAGAGAGGCACCCAGATTTCGATATCTGCACCGATCCTCTTGGGGAGATAGAGGGTGACATCCCCTTCTTTGCTGCTCAAAGTGCATAGGTTGGTCGGGGGGGTGTTGGTATTGATGACGCAGAGGATGTTCCCCCGGGTGGCGACCGTGGAGTATTCCTCGATGCCCAACAATTTGACATCGCCTCCGAGAATGTTCTTAACATCGACTGACTTCGCCGATTGGACAATGACCTCGCCCATCTCGGCGGAGAGAGAGACGTGTTTATGCGCCTTGTTGATATTGATATTCCCCGATTCGGCGGTGGCGGCGACTTGTCCCTTGGCTTCGCCGATCTCGATATCCCCGATGCGAGTGGTCAATTTCAGATCACCCTCGATCCGCTTGATCTTCACGGGCCCGGCCGCCTTCAGATCGGCCGGGCCGAAGATGTCCTCGATCAAGAACCCGCCGCTGCGATTCTCCTCCTTCATGAAACCTTTATAGCTCTTAATCGTGATATCTTTACTCACGGAATCCTTAGAGCCAACGGGCTGGCCTCCGATCGAGCTTGAGAACAAGACCGAACTCGGACCCGTTAGAAAGGCTGCAACAAGCAGGATCCGCGCTCTTTTCCGGATTCGGAGCATCTAGGCGATTTTCTTACGATAATTCTCGAGGATGGCCTGGGTCCGATTCCTGATACTGTCGTCGATTTCCTTTTCCTTCACTTTTTCCATTATTAAGAAAGCCTTGGAATCCATATTTTTTTCGATGATCTCCAAAGCTTTGAATCGAACGCCTTTATTCTCATCGTTCATCAGACGATCCAAGAGAGCGTCCCTGACGGATTCGAGGCTCGCGACTTTATCCAAGACCGTTACCGCCTTCATACGGATGATGGGATCTTTTTCATTTTTCGCCAGATGTATGAGGGCGTCTTGAATCTTAGGATCATCGGCGTAAGGACCGACGATATCGATGGTTTTGGATTTGAAGGCATAGCTTCCGCTATCGCTGAGCATCGATTGGATCAGGAGCGGCTTAATGATGGACGTTGCTTCGCCTTGGATCTTGAAATCTGCGCTCCGGGCGATGTTCACTTGGGACGCCGCGCGATCGGTAGAAGGGATCCTCACGATGATTTTCCCCGTTTCGCTAAAAGATGCGAGATCATTCTCGCCGGAAAACGGAGAACTCGTTTCCAGCGAGGCCAAGGCGGCGCCCGGGTTCTTCGAAGCGGCGGAATATTTAGAATATAAAAATCCCCCGATGCCTCCGATGGCCATAATAATCAAAACGAAAAACCATTGAACGAAAATCGGTTTCGGAATCATGGCCCGCACGCGCGGGGAAGAGGCTGGAGAGGCAAGAGCAGGTTTTTCGACTTTATGGCGTGGAGACGGATAAGATTCAGGGGCGGAGAATCCGGCCGAGGCAGGAGTCTTTTTCTTCGATACGTTAGGATAGCTAACCGATTCCATCTTCCCGGCTACATGATCGACAATAGACTCGCGGGGTTCGGCTATATTCGTATTCAATCCGATGAGTTCGGTTTTTTTCCTTTTCCTTTTTCGCGTTTTCAGCCAATCGTCAATTTCGTCTTTATCGAATTCCGTACGTTTTTTAGAGATCCGTTTATATGGAATTTTGTTCGTATGAACTAGGTTATAGAGCGTTTGGCGCGATAGGTTTATATAAGCAGATAATTCTTCGATATTCAATTTCTGACCTTTCTTCCTTTATTATTTACTTATTTGTTCATTTGTCAATAGATAAAGTAAATATATTTACTTTTAAAAAATTAAAGTAAATAACATTAGGGGATAAGAATTTCCTTTTCCGCTTGGCTCCGGTCAAGGGCCCGGGACCGCCTTGAGATCCCGTTTCGCCAACGCGGACAAGCATTAAACCACATGCCAGGGATGTCAAGAGTGGTTGAGGACTTGGCCGGC
>Ga0315277_10005790_pt1 | contig 16238 bp, 14 predicted proteins | sample YL17G05_15_MG_FD_203695 | JGI IMG/M metagenome (GOLD analysis project Ga0315277, IMG submission 203695) | Sediment microbial communities from Yellowstone Lake, YNP, Wyoming, USA - YL17G05_15 | ecosystem: Environmental > Aquatic > Freshwater > Lake > Sediment | place: USA: Wyoming | collected... | reverse complement strand
TGAATCAATCACCATCGTGTAACCGCGTTGTACATGATTGCACACGATTTCAGTTTTTATCCCCAACTCCAACCCATTAACCCCCATATGTAGGAATGATAAAACAAATTCTCCCACAGGTGGGGGTATTTAGGTGGACCTGGAGGGATTCGAACCCTCGATCTCTTCAGTGCGATAGATGAGCAGGTAGGGGAAGAGGGGGAAAAAAGCCGTCTATTACGTCTATTATGTTCCAAAATCACCATACTGTTCTAGCATATCTGTTCCCGAATTGTTCCCGAATTGTTCCCGCAGTATGAAGCAAGGAAAGGCGATCCGTAGCCCTGTCCTGAGGGGGGAAATTATTAAGCGATGATAACTTGAGCTAATGATAACGCCCCACTTCTAACAAGATTCCAGGTAGTTGACCCTGGATAACTTGATTGCTATGAATTCATCTCTATGAATACTGCAGGTCAAAACTAGCTTGTGCCAATGCAATCATGGCAATCTTTTCTGGGGTATCAGCTACATAGAGTAAATCCAGGCGGAGGGCATCGGTGGTCTGGGTATGAGAGAGAGAGCAGCCCGATTAGGAGCTGAAGTATGTGTGGAATACGATGATCTATTCGATCCTGGCTGTCCAATTCTACCTGAAGGGGCACAGTTGCCTTTGGTTCTGGTTAATAACCGGGTCGTGAGTAGCGGTGGAAAAATCTCGATCCCGGTTATTCGTAAAAGCTTGGAAGAATCGGGTGCCGTTCCAATTTTCCGATAATTAGAAATATCATTAATTATCTTGAAATTCTCATAATTATGTAAAGGGTTCGGGTGATCATCTAACTGGCGATGGATTCCGTGAGGATATCCAACTACTTATGACTACAGATTATCCGTAAAATATCTCTATATTTAGGCATCTTAATACAACACCCCCATATCTGGGGGAGTTTAAGTGGACCTGGCGGGATTCGAACCCGCGATCCGTTCAGTGAGATTGAGAGCACATAGGTTCTATATTTTGGAATATTTCACCGTAACCTTCCGTTTTGAGGTAACGATACTCAGATAATAACTTTTGGCTTTGAGGCAATACGCGGTCAGGGATTGTATTATCTACCCGATATTGCTATACTGGAATAGGTTAATGGTCATAGCTTCAAACCATCCATAAACAATTGTGCCACCAACCAGTTAGTGAGCACCTCATTGGACGGTGTCCACCCAATTAAAGCACTGCGTTACCTACTTGAATTGTGCACCTTTAATTAGGAGTATCTCATGCCCGACATAGTCAACCTTTCTTGCCCCTCATGTGGTGCAAAACCCAACATCTCATACGAGACAGAACGTTTTGTACGCGTCCATCGCAGTCGAGAGCATGCTGTCAAGCGTGTGGGAGGATTTGTACTTCTCTCGGCGGATGTTGGGGCTTTGCAGAAAGCTGTGGTAGGTATCGACCAAACCGCCTCGGAGATTGGCACCAATCGAATCCAGAGAGAGAGATATCAACCGCACTCCCAAGGGGCTGCTCTCATTGTTTCTTCCCCCAAACCTCAGGTTAATGTCGTCTTCCATCTCTTGATCTCGGCGGATATACTGGTCGCGATCGTCTCCCACTCCACCAGTAATGCATGGGAACCGATCTTATGAACACTGCCACATCCTATTCAACTTGGGTGGAAATTGATCTCGATGCAATCCGAAATAATATCCAATGGTTTCTAGTATTTAGTGGTGTGCCGGTGATGGCTGTTGTAAAGGCTAATGCCTATGGTCACGGCATGATCCCGGTAGCGCGAGCAGCCCTACAAGCCGGGGCTAGTTGGTGCGGGGTAGCCAGGATCGAAGAAGCATTCGAGTTACGCACCGCAGGCCTGAATTGCCCGATTCTGGTAATGGGCTATACGCCACCGGATTGGGTGGAGAAAGCTGTCGCCTGGGAAATTTCAATGACTGTCTGGCATCCCGACCAGATTGATTCAGCCGCCTCTACGGCGAAGGCGATCGCCAAATCAGCCCGGTTACATCTCAAAGTTGACACCGGGATGAGCAGGCTCGGGGTCCAGCCAGAAATGGTGCTTAGATTGGCTCAAAAATTGGCGGAGACACACAACGTGACCTTCGAGGGTCTGTTTACGCACTTTGCCCGTGCTGATGAAGCCGATCCTTCCCCAACCGATGCCCAGGAGCTGCATTTTCAAAATGTAATCGACCAGTTGAAGAAAAACGGCATGCGCCCGTCTGTGGTTCACGCAGCCAATTCAGCTGCCAGCCTGACACGTCCCAGCACCCACTTTGACCTGATCCGGGTTGGGATTGCCATGTACGGCCTCCACCCCTCCAATGAATGCTCGCTTCCAGGGGCAGTACGTGCAGCGTTGACCTGGAAAGCCGTGCTGAGCCAGGTTAAAGTGCTGCCTCCGTGTCGAGGGGTCAGCTATGGGCACATATACACGACCCGGAGCGAGGAACAGATTGCAACGGTCCCGGTTGGATATGCGGATGGATTCCGCCGTACAACGGACAACCAGGTGCTTGTTGCGGGGAAGCGTGTACCGGTCATCGGACGTGTGACCATGGACCAGATTATGATACAGCTGGACGGGGTTCCAGGAGCCAAGGCAGGGGATGAAGTCGTCCTGGTCGGCCAGCAGGGAGAAGAACGTATCACTGCCGAAGATGTAGCCAAGATTTGGAGAACGATCAACTATGAAGTAACCTGCGCCATCAGCGCAAGGGTACCGCGCGTTTATTTGCATGAGACAACTTGAGGCACCCAAACAGATTGGCAGCTTTGAAACTCGGTTTAATGATCAAATACTTTGCCATCTTCGCAAAGGTGAGGCGGGTGGTTTCGAGCACATGACCGCGCTGCGCCAATTTCATGTACTGGCAGGCATTCTGCTCGCCCTGCAAGATTGTCGTTCCGGTGGTCTTGATCTCACACAAAGTCCGGAAAGTCTCTCACACCAGTACAGAGACATTCCCATCGAATGCTCATCTAACAGCAAACATCGGCCGGCTGGTATCGCTGATAAAGGGACGAGTTCTCGGGAATAGCCTGGGAAATATATCAAAAGCGCCGAGACAACTAGAGTCTCCGCGCTTTTGGTATCTTCATCTCTTATGAAGATTTAACAGAGATTAATTTGCGCCCAGGTAAGATTTCTGTACCATGGGGTCTTCTTTCAAATTCGCTGATGTATCGTGAAGGATGATCTCACCGGTCTGGAGTACGTATCCGCGGTGAGCGATCGAGAGCGCCATGCGGGCATTTTGCTCCACGAGCAGAATGGTCGTGTCTTGTTTATTCAATTCGACGATGGTCTCGAAGATCTGTTCCACCAGGATCGGGGACAGGCCCATGGAGGGTTCATCCAGCAGCATGATACGCGGGTGGGCCATCATGGCGCGCCCAATCGCTAGCATCTGCTGCTCCCCACCTGAGAGAGTACCGCCTTTTTGATTGATGCGTTCCTTCAGGCGCGGGAATAGCCTGAAAACCCATTCGTAATCCTTTTCAATTCCCGCTTTGTCCTTACGGGAGTAGGCACCCATCTCCAGGTTTTCCTGGATAGTCATCCGCGGAAAGATCAAGCGACCTTCGGGGCTTTGTGAAATCCCTCGTTCGACAATCTTGTGCGCAGGAAGTTTCTCCAGCGCTTCACCATCGAGCAGAATGGTACCCTTTTTAGGGCGCAGAATCCCATGAATGGTGCGCAGCATGGTGCTTTTACCCGCGCCATTAGAGCCAATCACGGTGACGATCTCGCCTTCGGTGACTGTCATGGAAACGCCTTTCAGCGCATGGATGTTGCCGTAATAAGTGTGGACTTCCTTTAGCTCGAGCATTTTATTGTTCTACGCTTCCTTTTCCAAGGTAGGCTTCGATCACTCGTGGATCCTCCTGCACTTCGGCGGGGGTCCCCTCAGCAATTTTCTCGCCATGGTCCAATACGGTTACCCGGTCCGAGATGCCCATGACTACACGCATGTGATGCTCAATTAGCAAGATGGTCAAGTCCAGTTCGGAACGCAAGCGGTGTATGAAGGCTGTGAGATCAGCGGTTTCATTGGGGTTCATGCCCGCAGTAGGTTCATCGAGCAGCAGGAATTTCGGTTCGGTAGCCAGAGCGCGGGCAATTTCCAGACGGCGCTGTAAACCATAGGGGAGGTTTTTTGCAAAGATCTCCGCGTCTGTCCGCTTCAGACCAACGAATTCCAACATATCCAGGGCTTTAGCCCTTGCGCTGGCCTCTTCTTTCAGCATGCCAGGAGTGTGAAGAATCTGGTGAATTAAGGTGGATTTTAAACGGCAATGCTCTCCGACCAATACATTGTCAACTGCTGACATGTTTCCGAAAAGGCGAATGTTTTGGAAGGTACGGGAAATCCCCAACGCGGTGATCTTAAAGACCTTCATGCCGGTCAGGTCAGTATTTTCGAAGTACATTTCACCTTCGGTGGGAACATAGATGCCGGTGATCATGTTGAAGAAAGTGGTTTTGCCTGCGCCATTGGGGCCGATCAACCCAGCGATCATCCCTTTCTGGACCACGAAGTCTACATTGCCGACCGCAGTCAACCCACCAAAGCGTTTTGTGATATGTCTGGCTTCAAAGAATTCCATGGGGACTCTCCTCAATTATCAACCGCTTTTTCGGTAGCTATGGTTTCTTCTGTGGTGTGCATTTCCTCGCGAATTTGAGCGCTGGGGAGTATTCCCTCCGGACGGAGCGCCATCATGACCACCAGCGTCAATCCAAAGAGCAGGAAGCGATAAAGGATGGGGTTGGCGTTTTGCGCTACGGCAGACTGCAAAGTGTTGTTAAAGGCCAGCCCAGGCAGTATTGTGTGCTCCATCAAGCCTTGGAGCAAGTCCTTAAGGGCTGGCAAGAACAATCGGTCAGCTCCCATAATAATGATACCACCCAGGATCACGCCAGTCATGTTGCCCATACCACCGAGGACCACGATGCACACGATGATGATTGAGGTGCTGAATTCGAATACGCTGGGGAAGATGCCTCGAACGTAGGCAGCGTAGAACGCGCCAGCGAATCCGGAAAATGCAGCACCCATGGCAAAGGCCGTCAGTTTGGTGTGCACCGGGTCAATGCCCATCTGCGAAGCAGCCTGTTCGTCTTCGCGCAGCGCCATCCACGCCCTGCCTAGACGTCCATCGCGCAAGCGGCGGATAAAGAAGACCGAGACCAGGATCAGGATGAGGATCAGAAAGTACCAGGGGGTCGTGTTGTTGGACTGGAACTCGCCGATTAATGGTAGATACGGGCGGCCTATCGGGTTGATGCCTTTCTCGCCAGCGGTCAGGTCCAGGTTTTCAACAAATGTGATGCACTGCATCGAGGCGCTGGAATTGAACAGGCGTAGGATGCCTGGTATGATCCAGCAGGTGAGAGGCTCTTTGATGGTAACACTGGTCAAATTGCGGAAAATGACTGGCATCATTTCGCCAAATCCTAGGGTGACGATCGCCAGGTAGTCGCCACGTAGGCGAAGGGTAGGAGCACCTAGTATGAGACCCCAGAGGGCTGCCATACCCAGCGCGATCCAGATCACCAGCCAGAAGTTCATGAAGATATGGTGCTGGGGCGAGGAAAGGATGCCTGTAGTGTATGCGCCGATGGCGAAGAAAGCCGCGTACCCCAGATCCAACAAGCCGGCAAATCCGACCACAATATTCAATCCTAAGCCGAGGATCACGAAGATCAGCGCAAAGATAATTTGTCCCGACCAGCGTAGCCCTGTTATGCGGTCGATGAATGGGAACGCGATGACCAGCAAGGCAATAAGGATCAACTTGCCAAGCCGTTCCTGTCGGTCAGGAAGACCGTGAAGAGCGGCAGTCAGGGTTGAAAAGAGGATTATGCCTAATCCACCAATCAGGTTCGCAGGAATGACGATATTCAGATAGCTGGGTACTTGACCTGCAGCTGGCGCAACCACATAATTTTGGAAAAGGCTTACAGCGATGAAAACGACGGCAGCAATCCAGGAAGTCGAGAGAGATATCAAGGCCAACTTTCTCGGACCGTCTTCCTTATTCAGCCTTCCACCGATGGAAATCCCCATGAAGACGCCCATCAGGATGCCCAAGATGGTGACAGACCAGCCACCGAACAAGAAGACGATCACGCCTCCCAGGAGGCCCATAATGAGAGCAGATTTGATTTCCGTCTTCATATTTACCTCAGGCTTTCTCGCCAACCTGCTCACCCAGCAAACCTGTTGGGCGGAAAATCAGGATCAGAACTAAGATGGCAAATACCCAGAGATTTGTCCAGCGGGCGTCCATGTAGCCGTCGCTGAAGGATGCCAGCAGGCCGATCAGGAAGCCTCCCAGCATAGCGCCAGTGATGTTACCAATGCCACCCAGCACAGCTGCAGTGAACGCAATAATTCCAGCGCGGAAACCCATGAACCACCAGGCGGTGTTGTTGTAAAGTCCGGACATCAAACCGGCTGCTCCGGCCAGGCCTCCACCGATCAGGAAAGTGGTGGTGATCACGCGGTCAATATTAATCCCCATCATCTTAGCGGCATCGCGGTTCTGGGCAGTGGCGCGCATTGCCTTACCCAGGCGGGTCTTTTGGACGAAGAATCGCAGACCGATCATTAATATACTAGCCAGTACAATGACGCTCAGGTCTTTAATCGTGAAACTCAAACCGAGCCCCGAGTTGGCCAGCAAATTCGGATCCAAATTAAGGCTGATAAACATTCTGCTCAATAAATCGGGAAATGCTTTTTGAGCGCCACCCCCGGTCGTACCAAAGGAGGGGACGAGCCAGGATTGCGCAGCCCAGATCAGACCGATATTCTCTACAATAAACGACATACCGATCGCTGAGATCAGGGCTGCCAGGCGGGGAGCATTGCGCAGACGTCGATAGGCTAGGCGTTCAATGCCCATATTCAGCGAGGCACATAGGATTACAGCTACGACCAGGGCGGCAACGATCCCCAGGGCGAGATGGCCGGGATCATTGGTCGTGAGGGTACCGGTCACCGAGAGTGTTGTGAGAGCTGCGAAAACCCCGATCATGTAAACATCACCATGGGCAAAGTTTATTAATTCGATGATGCCATACACCATGGTGTACCCCAACGCGATAATGGCGATGATCGCCCCGTTTGCCAGACCGATGATCAGGAATTGCATGAGCATATCAGGGTTTTCCTGGATTCTGCCCACGATGACCGGGAAATCCAGGCTGGCGACCGGACCGATCAGGAAGACTAGGTAGATCACAAGGATGGCGATAACTGGACGGATGAGCCGGCGAAAAAGGGATTTCATTGGGAAGGAGCCTCCGTATCAAATCAAAGAACAAACCTGTGCGAAAAGATATTATGAATGCGCGGTTCGACCTTGCAGATATTGAGAGTAGGGGGACAGTGTAACACTGCCCCCCAATAGGAACAGACAGTACTTATGGCAGGAAGCTACCAAATTCTACGAACGAGCCACCTGACACTTTACCGACCACGAACCATAGCAGGGTGATGTCGCCATTCTTGTCGAATGACCATTTACCCAGCGCGCCATCGTAGTCCTTGATGGCAAAGACGGCATCGCGAACCGCCTTGCGGTTGGTGGGATCGCCACCGGCGGCACAAACGTCCTCGATCGCCTTCAGGGTCGCACCCATGGTGTCGTAACCCAGGACGGCGTAAGGTTCCTTGGTTGACCCGAATTTAGCTGTGTAGTCTACCAGGAACTTCTTTCCTACATCGCCCAGGTCCTTGAACGCCAGGCCAGGGGCGGAAGCATACACACCCTCAGCCACATCAGCGCCAGCGCCTTCGATCAGGGCACCGGTATAAATAGCATCAGGGCCAATGAACTTGACGGTCTCGTTATCGCCCATGATAGCGACCTTGTCTTTCAGCACCTGCGCGACATTATTGTCTACAACCGCACCAATGAAGATCGCATCCGGCGGGCCGCCGGCGTTGCTGGTGGAGATCTTGGTCATCAGGGCTTTGTAGTTAGCAGCCTTGGTGTCGTAACCTTCCTGATTGATCACGGTGATACCAAGTTTGGTAGCACTCTGATTGACCGAGTCGGCAACACCTTTACCGTACAATTCATTGTCATCCACGATGTACACAGTTTTAATGTTCAGGGTAACCATCAGGTTGGCAAGTACAGAACCCTGGTAGTCGTCGGTTGCGGCTACGCGGGCGTAGTTGCGCTCGCCGGACGGATAGTACTTATCCGGCTCATCCGGATCAGTCAGGCCAGCAGCAGCATGGGTCAAGCCAGGATAGGTATTGGCTGGTGAGATCATCACCAGCGGCCCAGCTTGATTCAGGATCGGGATTGAGATCTTGGCAGCGCCCGAGTTATATGTGCCGAGATAAGCAATGATGGTTGGATCAGCAGCAGCCTTGTTGGCGTTCTCGCTCTCTACGGCAGGATCCCACTTACCGAGGGCAGCCGAGGCATCGTCCCAGGCTTCATAAGTGACTGTGTACTTGCCACCGCATGCCTTGCCACCGGCTTGATCCAGGCGCAGTGTCTCGGCATTGACAATCGCTTGGCTTATGACCAGGTTTGCGCCGGTCATGGGCAGGCTGGAGACGATCTTGAGGGTTTTAGCAGCTCCAGCCCCACCACCGCAAGCTACGAGCAACATGCTGGCAATTACCAGCACTGAAAATGTAACAAACAAACGCTTAGACATATTTCTTCCTCCTCTGAACTTGTGAGTGTTAGTAGATTCTCTTACAACGGGTTGGCTTACAGGTTGACAATGCTTTCTGGTGTCTGGCATCACCTCCTTTTATGAGGGTGATTTCGTACAGATGCACAAAGCCGGATTAAGAACTAGTTTTCACCATTCTCTGCATAGGGGAATTAATAAGTAAATTTTATCACAAAATTAAGGGAGGATTAAGGACGGAGGCAGTGAAACTCATAGTATATTAATATGCATTCTCCTCGCCACTAGACATTTAGGTATTTTTAAGGTTGCTCAGCAGGCAAAATCGAGTAAATGTGTAATTGTGACAAAACTCATTTCTCGGAGATGCCCAATGCCGATCAACCAATTCTATTGTATAGAGATACAGCGAACTGACATTAGAACTTTCGTGACCACTCTTTCGGCCAACGTTCTATCACTACCTTGGTTTGCGTAAAGAATTCAATCGCATGCTTGCCCTGTCCATGCAAGTCACCAAAGAAACTATCTTTCCATCCACTGAATGGAAAGAACGCCATGGGAGCTGCTATACCAATATTGACACCAATGTTACCTGCATCCGCCTCATATCTAAATTTGCGCGCTTCTGACCCGTCTCTGGTAAATATAGAACCCGCATTTCCAAAGGCACTATCATTAACGATCTTTATTGCTTCCTCTACCGTATTGCAATGCATAACACCCAGCACTGGTCCAAATATTTCTGTTGAAGCAATGATGCCTTTGATCGGAATATCGGCCAATATCGTCGGCCGAATAAAATTCCCTTTCTCGTAGCCAGGAATTACCGCATTCCGACCATCGACTACCATTTCTGCACCCTCATCAAGTCCTTGCTGAATCAAGCCTTCGATGCGGACTTTATCCTGCGGAGTGATCACTGGACCCATCTGTACCTCAGGAATGAGACCAAATCCTGTTATTCTCTTCGATGCTGCTTCTGCGAAGGCAGGTATAAAGGTCTTATCTGCCTCACCAATCATAATGGCAATAGTAGCTGCCAGGCAGCGTTGACCAGTGCAACCAAATGCGCTATCCATCATAATGCTCGTGGTCGTTGTTAAGTCTGCGTCAGGTAGTATAAGCACCGGGCATTTAGCTCCACCACCTGCGGAAACACGTTTGCCATGCGCAGCTCCACGGCTAAATACATGTAAAGCCACCGGAGTGGACCCAATAAAACTGACTGACTTAATCAATGGATGGTCAAGGATGCCATCCACGATCTCTGCCCCACCATGCACCAGATTGACTACACCAGCTGGAAATCCTGCCTCATCCATCAGACGGAATAGCTTTACCATCGTGATGGGTACCCGGCTGGATGGTTTTACTATGACAGTATTTCCAGTAGCAACTGCATAAGGCAGGAACCAAAATGTAATCATCGCTGGAAAGTTGAAGGGTGAGATAATGCCTGCCACACCAAGTGGTTGACGAATCATAAGTTCATCTATTCCAGGTGCGATATCTTCGACCACATCTCCCATGCTCAGAGTCGGTGTTCCGCAAGCCACTTCGACATTCTCAATCGACCGGCGCATCTCGCCACGCGATTCATCCATTGTCTTACCGTGTTCAAGCGTAATGCTACGGGCAAGATCTTCGAAGTTGGCTTCCAGTAATCCTTTGAGTTTGAACATGCATTGGATTCGCGTTGTAACCGGAACCCGACGCCAACTCTGAAAAGACTTATGGGCAATCTGAACAGCATCATCTAATTCAGCGAGCGAGGAAACGGGTACTTTCGCCAGTATCTCAGCTGTAGCAGGGTTGGTTATGTCCCGAAATTTCCCAGAGTTAGATGTGACCCATTTCCCATTGATGTAATTCTGTAACACAAGTTCGTCCATCAGTTATTCTCCTGTTTTAATATTGATTTGCTGCAGTGTAAAAGAAAATACTGCTATTTAACAATTTTATCTATTACTTCCAACGCATTTTCAACAATCGCCAGGCCTTCGTTCAACTGTTCTTTTGTAATACAAAGGGGTGGAACGACGAAAACTATGCTTCCCATGTTGTTCGCCATAATAAAGGTGAATAGGCCGTTCTCCCGCAGCACCTTGCCTACTTCGGCCATCTTTGCTGGCGGGAGGATTTCCTTTGTCTCGCGGTTGGCGACCAGTTCTATTGCCGAGAACAGTCCAATGTAGCGCACATCACCCACCGAGGAATGTCGGGCTTTGATGCCTTCGAGTGTCACGCCGAGATGTTTGCCCAGGGTGACCGCATTTTCGATTAGATGGTCTTCTTCGTATACCGCAATAGTTGCCAGAGCTGTAGCGCAGGCTAAGGCGTGACCGTTATAGGTCAGGCCGGCGTATAGGTATTTGTCGTCAAAGAATTTGGCAATCGGCTCTGATACGATCACCGCGCCGAGTGGCACGTAGCCGCTGGTGATACCCTTAGCAGTGGTAATAATGTCGGGCGTGACTCCCCAATTATCCACTGCGAACCATTTCCCGGTTCGGCCCCAGCCGCTCATCACTTCGTCAGAAATAAGCAGGATGCCATACTTGTAGCAAATTTCGCGGACGCGAGGCCAGTAGTCATCCGGCGGGATAATCAACCCGTTCGAACCAACCACACCCTCCATGATGACGGCAGCAATCTTATCGGGACCCTCGTACTGGATTACATCTTCAAGATGAGAGATGCACTCCCGCTTGCAGGATTCTATTTTCTGCCCAAATGGACAGCGGTAACAGAACGGGTCAAGAAAATGCACGCCTCCCGGCATGGCCGGTTCGACTGCTAGGCGGCGATAGTCACCGGTGAGCGCAATCGAGCCGTGTGTGGCGCCATGGTAGGAGCGATAGCGCGCCAGGATTTTATGCCGCCCGCTGTAGAAACGGGCAATCTTGATGGCATTCTCGTTGGCTTCCGCACCGCCAAGCGTGAAGAAAGTTTTCTTGAGGTTTCCGGGCGTGACATCAGCTAATTTCTTGCCCAGCAATCCACGCACATCAGTGGCATTGCCGGGATGCACAAAGCACAACTTTGCAGCCTGTTCCTGAATGGCCTTGACCACCTTCGGGTGCTGGTGACCGATATTCGTGTTCATCAATTGTGATGAAAAATCAAGGTAGCGTTTGCCATTAGTATCCCAGAAGTAAACCCCCTCTGCCCTTTCCACCGGGATCGGCTTGACCTGTCCCTGCACGGACCAAGAGAAGAAAGTATACTCACGGTTCATGTCCACAATTTCATTTCCGGAAATGCTAGTCATATTATCACTCTTCCTATTACATGGTATTGGTAGCACCAACTTATCACCTTGATGAATTGCAGGTTTCTGGCATCCTGTTGGCTGGCTAAAGGAGGCTTGAGCTGGCTCTCCTTGCAGCTCAACCGCTACAAAAGTTTATAGGCCTTGCTTTCGAGGGAATTTCTAATTCGAAATTTGTCTGATTAATCTTAGATTAATTATTTTGATTATACACCTTTACACTACCATCATGAATTGCTTTCATGCGTGTATTATTGCGATAAAGAATTTGATTCATCGGTCCAATGCTGAATAGATTGAAGGATTAGTAATATCGACCGAAATGAAACTTGACGATCCGATCATCATCGTATAACTGCGCTGAACACGGTTGCACACGGTTTGAGTTTTTCTCCCCAACACCAACCCCTTACCCCCATATGTAGGTATGTTAAAACATTGGGGCTGTCTAAAAAGCAGTTAGAGACAGCCCTAAAATAACTAAAAAGCAAGGATTTGAAAGAAGGCAAAAAAAATTGGCAGTCATTGGACTGCCAATTTAGCTATGTTATGGGCAATGCATAACAAACCCCACTCGGTTTTCACCTTTTCCATTCCCCTGAGGGTGAACCTGCGGAAGCCCCAATCCTGCTTGATCCTTCCAAAGACACTCTCCGCTTCCACGCCTCGGCGTGAACGCAGTCTTTTCCCTTGATCCGAGATAAGCTTCTCGCGAGCCTGCTGCTGGTAACGGATCAAGGTAGGGTTGACCCAAAGCTGGCGGTTACCAACCCCGCGTGTACATTGGGGTTTGAGGGGACAGGAGGCACAAGAACTACACTCATATTCCCGGATCGAAGTGTGGTAACCATTGTCTGTGATGCGATATCGGGGTCCCAGGAAAGTCAATCGTTGCTGACTGGGGCAGATGTACTCGTCCTTGGTGGGATCATACTCCCAGTTCTCAACGCGGAAACGCTGTTTACGCCAACTGCGTTTCTGCAGTTTGCTAAAGAGCGGATACTTCACATACCCTTCGACCCCGGCTTGTTCCAGGTAGGCATAGTTTTCTTCGCTGCCATAACCTGCATCGGCTACCACGGTGCGGGGGAGACGACCCAGGCGTCTCTGGACCTGGTCCAGGCGCGGGATCAGCAAGTTCATATCGTTGGTCTTTTGGTGAATGCTGAAGCCCACCACAAACTGATTCTCAGTCCCAATCTGCACGTTATATCCGGGCTTCAACTGCCCATTCAACATCGCATCTTCTTTCATCCGCATGAATGTTGCATCATGATCGGTCTTGGAATAGCTGTTGCGCCCGGCCAGGATCTTCTCCTGCTCTTCATACTTCTTCTGGCGCGGCAGACAGTCTTCCTGCAGGGTCCGCAGGACTTTGGCTTCCCGCTTGTCTTTCATCTTGTCTGCCAGTCGCTCATTCAACCGCTCGATCCTCTTCTGCAGCCCTTCACTATCAATCCCACCTCCGCCTTGTTTATTCCCACCTCCCATTTCTTCCAGGTCCTTGTCCCCGTAGGCTTCCTGCTCCGCCTCATTCTCCTGCTCGATGTTCCCGAGCAACTCCTGGATCTTCTTCTGCAGACGCTCCTTGTACTTCGCCGTGCTCTTTGCCCATACCCACTTGTACTTGTTCGCATTCGCCTCGATCTTGGTCCCATCCAGAAAATAGTTCTCCAGCGTCACATACCCTTCTTCAATCAGGTACTGCAGCACTTCACTGAATACCACCTCGATCCCCTCTTTCATCACGCTGCTACGAAAACGGTTGATCGTCCGAAAGTCCGGCCGGTTGTTACCACTGATCCACATGAAGTTCACGTTCTCCCGCAGTCCCTTGGCTATCTGCCGGGATGAGTTCACTTTCTGGGTGTTCGCATACACCAACACTTTCAGCATCATGCGCGGATGATAGCTGCTCGTGCCTCCCCCTTTGTACTCGTTCAGGATCGGCTCCAGATCCAGCTCATCCATCACCCGGTTCACCACCCGCACCAGATGATCTTCGGGGATCAACTCCTCCAAACTTGGAGGTAATAGTGCTGGCTGGTCCATTGTGTAGGGTTTGAAGGTAACTTTGTTGTGTCCTTTTTTCATACCCCCATTGAATCACGGTTCTTTAAAAAAGAAAAGGGGCTATCCCTTACTTTTGGGACAGCCCCTTCAGGTGGACCTGGCGGGATTCGAGCCCTCGACCTCTTCAGTGCGATAGAAAAGCAGGTAGGGGAAAAGGGGGGAAAAGCTGTCCATTACGTCTATTATGTTCCAAAATCACCATACTGTGCTAGCATATCTGTTCCCGAATTGTTCCCGATATGCATCGGTATGAAGCAATGAAAGGCAACCCCAAGCCCTGTCCTGAGGGGGAAATAAGAAATAATAACCGTTTTCAGAAATTAGTTTATGACTGAACTGCTCGAACGATCAATCAGTGATATTAAAGGACGTTGTCGAAAAAAAGATTCTCGCATCTAGTGTCCTGCCATTTTTGCCCCAGTCCATTGGACAGGGGCAAAGCAAGTACATTGGATGGGGTTATTAAAGTCCAGTCAACACTTCGATCTCTTGCGAAGGCGTCCAATGGATTTTCTTCACATAAGATTTGAGAAAATCGTGGCTGTGATTGGATACTAAATTTACCACTGCTAAAGAGTTTGCACCAAGTTTTCTATGTTGATTTATCGTTGTACACGCCCAGAAGCATCGCCACCCATCAATCTTGTTACTTCCGACACGGTAACAAGATTTACATCGCCGGATACACTGTGTTTCAGACAAGATGCCGCAACAGCAAAATTTAGGGCATCCTCATTAGTCATCTTGGTGTATAAGCCATAGATTAGTCCCGCGGCAAAGGAATCCCCACCTCCCACGCGATCCACAATGTCGGTAATATCATAGTGACGGCTGATGTAGAATTCAGAGCCGTTATAAAGGCACGCCGACCAGCCATTATGACTGGCACTGAAACTCTCACGCAGGGTAATGGCTTGATATGTAAGATTGGGAAACGTAGCGAATATTTTTTTAGTTAGTGCTTCATATCGTTTTATATCCAATTCACCCGAAGTAACGGCTGTTTCATAATCTCCATCTTCCAAACGCACCCCCAGCGATTTCTGGCAATCTTCCTCATTGGCTATGCCCACATCAACATATTTAACCAACTCAGTCATTACCTCTGGTGCTGTTTTTCCATAATTCCATAACTTTTTGCGAAAGTTGTAATCGCAGGAAACGGTAACACCGCACTCTTTGGCGGCTTTAACAGCTTTCAAAGAAAGTACAGAGGCTGCTTCGCTTAGCGCTGGTGTAATACCCGTGATGTGGAACTAACCCGCGTCTTTAAAAATTGCGTCCCAATCAAATGTTTCTGCATGGGCTGTACTTATTGAAGAATGGGCACGATCATAGACCACATTTGAGGGCCGTTGATTAGCTCCTGCTTCCAAAAAATAAACTCCCATCCGCTCACCACTGCGTTGAACAAACGAGGTGTTAACGCCATACCCTCGCAAGAAACGGATGCAAGCATCAGCCAGTAGGTGGTCTGGCAGTGCAGTAACAAAAGCCACATCTAACCCAAAGTGGGCCAGAGAGATGGCAACATTGCCTTCACCACCACCAAAAGTAGCTTCCAACTGTGGGGTTTGAAAGAATCTCTCGAAGCCCGGCGGCTTCAAACGCAACATGATTTCACCTAAAGTCACAACACGCTTACTCACTGTCCGCCTCCTGAATTACGCACTGAAGCCACCAAGGAGATAGCCTCACGCGCAAGCTGTGAGATCGTCTCAAATTGGCCGCTGGAAATGAGTTCTTTCTTGGCAATCCAACTACCACCGCAGGCGTGTACCATCGGCAAGCTAAGGTACTCTGCGAAATTATTGACATTGATACCACCAGTGGGAATAAAATTGACACAAACATAGGGCGCGGCAATAGCTCTAAGTGTTTTGATACCACCAGCCGCCTCTGCAGGAAAGAACTTGAGCAGCTTCAAGCCCTTAGTCAATGCTTGATTGATGTCCGTTGGAGTCATAACACCAGGCGTGATGGGTAGCTCATTTTCCTGACAGTAATCAACAACAGCTGTATCAAATCCCGGTGTGGCCACAAAGCTAGCTCCGGCTGCTTTTGCTTGTTTGGCTTGTTCTACTGTTAAAACGTAATTACTCACCGATTATGGGAATTGGTAGTGAAGGCGGACCGAATAGTGACAGAATTGCATCAAAAGCTCGCTCGCCAGCCAATTCAGCCGTATCGATAACTGAGGCCAAATCCGCATAGGTCTT
>Ga0315277_10005789_pt1 | contig 16240 bp, 17 predicted proteins | sample YL17G05_15_MG_FD_203695 | JGI IMG/M metagenome (GOLD analysis project Ga0315277, IMG submission 203695) | Sediment microbial communities from Yellowstone Lake, YNP, Wyoming, USA - YL17G05_15 | ecosystem: Environmental > Aquatic > Freshwater > Lake > Sediment | place: USA: Wyoming | collected... | reverse complement strand
TTCTCGAGACGCCCGGGCACGAGGGCGTGGGGCAGGACCGACACCGTCGCTCCCGGGGAGATGGAGCGCAGATCCGAGAGGATACGCACGCTGGCGGAGGAGTTACGTTTAGGGTACATTGAGGAACGCAAGGGAGAGTTGCGTAATCTGCTGGTGGAAAGGCTGGTGGAGAACAACGGAGCCGCTACGGCCTTGGGGACCACCGAGGACTACATCAAGGGGATAATCTACGAACTTCCAATCGGAACGGAACCGGGACGGATACTCACTGCCGAGATATGCGGCGTGCACGGCGGGCGGGCATACTTGAAGGCGGTGGTGCGCGAGTCATGAGACGCGCGGCTGGCGACCTCTTGCATGGGCATTAACAAGGGAGGCAGGATATGGAGGAGTGCATTTTCTGCAGGATAGCAGGCGGGGAGCTGGAGGCGGATGTACTTTATTCCGATGAGCAGGTGATAGCTTTTCGCGATATTAACCCGCAGGCTCCCGTGCATTTCCTGGCGGTTCCGAGGCGACATATCGTATCTGCCCTGGACCTGACCTCAGAAGACGCCGAACTGATCTCTCATTTGTTCGAGGTCATCAAGACGGTCGCCGAAAAAGAGAAAATAGCTGCCAGCGGAATGCGCATCCTGACCAACGTCGGAAGGGCGGCGGAGCAGATAGTGCTCCACCTCCATTTCCATGTCCTGGGAGGAAGGAGGATGCGCTGGCCGCCGGGTTAGGTTCCATAGGGGAGATATCTACGACGTTCAGAGATAGGAGTGGTGAAAACGCAAGACCCGAAGCGTAAAGAACTCAAGATACTGGTGCCCGGGAGCCAGCCGATGGTCAGCCTGTTGGGCGACCGTGACGAGCTCTTGAAGATAGTGGAAAACGCGTTTAAGAGTTCCATACTGGTGAGGGGAAACGAGATCACCATACGCGGTGACGAGGGCGAGCTGGAGACCATCGGTCGTCTCTTCGAGGAGCTGCTCGAGCTCCTGAGCTCGGGGATGGTGCTCGCCCCGGAGAGCGTGGAGAAAGCCATCGAAATGATCATGGAGGAAGGCGAACTGAATCCCACGCAGGTGTTCACGGACGTACTCATCTCCCGGCGCGGTAAGGTGATACGGCCCAAGACCCCCAACCAGAAGCGTTATGTGGAAGCAATACGCTCAAATACCATCGTCTTCTCTATCGGGCCAGCGGGCACGGGAAAGACTTATCTGGCCATGGCCATGGCGGTGAAAGCCCTCCTGTCCAAGGAGGTAGGAAGGATCATACTCACACGCCCGGCGGTGGAGGCGGGAGAAAAGCTGGGGTTCTTGCCGGGGGACCTATACCAGAAAGTTGACCCGTATCTGAGGCCGCTCTACGACTGCCTGTACGAGATGATCGAGGTGGAGAGATTCTCCAAGTATATGGAGCAGGGGCTCATCGAGGTCGCGCCGCTCGCATTCATGCGCGGACGCACCTTGAACGACTCTTTCATAGTATTGGACGAAGCCCAGAACACCTCGCCGGAGCAGATGAAGATGTTCTTAACCCGGCTCGGGTTCGGTTCCAAGGCGGTTGTCACCGGCGATATAACACAGATCGACCTTCCGGGCGGGCAGAAGTCCGGGATGAACGTGGTAAGGGAGATCCTCACCGACATCGGCGGCATAGAGTTCGTGTGCATGGATGAACGGGACGTGGTACGGCACAAGATCGTACAGGAAATAGTGAGAGCCTACCGACTTTATGACGATTCCCGCAACGATCACGGGCGAGATGACAGGGACTGAGCTGCTGGGGGCGTTCCGGCCCAGGGGTAAAAAGCCCCTGGGAAGGGTGCAACAGCCCTGGGCTGGCACGGAGCCCAACTCATATCAGCCACCCTTGCATACTGTGTTGTATAATAAAGCAGATAATAAAAATGGACGATAGAGAAGGTTTAAAAGGGCATATATCCTGGTACAGGTCCCTCATCCCCCACAGTGGGGAGAAAAGGGCTCTTCTTATATCCCTCGCTCTCCTCGTAGTAATTCTCGCCATGCTCATCCTGGAGTACGTGCCGCGGGTAGCGCGTTTCGAAGTGGGGAAGCCGAGCACCGAGACGGTGATATCCTCCCGCGATTTCAGTGTTGTGGACGAAGAAGCGACGCAGAAAGCGCGTGACGCCGAACGCAGGAGGAACGAGAACCTCTTTATAAACGATGGTGCTATGGCGGAGGCGGTATCAGAACTCGGGGAGTTCTTTGATACTGCACGGACCGTCTCAGGCCAGGAGGGAAACCTGGCTGGCAAGGCCAGCGCTTTGCTGGCCCAACAAGACCTCAACATGAGCCTAGATGCCGTTGAGACCATCCTCACGGTATCAGAGGATGATTCTCCCCTGCTCTATGCGGCGGCGGTGGACCTCCTGACCATGGCCATGTCTGAACCTGTCTCCTACGACAATCTGGCGACCAAGCGGTCGGAGGTCTTCCAGCGGGCACAGACCATGCCCCTGGATGAAGACCTCAAGCTGGCTGCAAAAGAGCTTGCCGTAGCGTTCCTGACCGTCAACACACCTTATTCGACCGCTACCATAAACCGCGATATCGAGGTGGCCGTGAACGCGATAGAGCCGGTGATGGCCAATTACAGTGTCGGGCAGAGGATAGTGGACAAAGGGGAGATAATAACACCCATCATACTCGCATCGCTGAGTGAGGTCGGGGCCCTATCACCGGTGGGAAGCTACCAGCAGGTCGTGGGCATCAGCCTCCTGGCCCTGGCGCTCTATGTCATCGCCCTTGTCTTCTTCAAGCGTTTCCGGCCCGATATCGCCGGGAACTGGAGGGTAGTGGCTATGATATGCCTCGTCTTCCTGGTTTTCTGCGTGTCGTGCCGCATATGCTCCATCTTCATGGACGAGAATCCCTTGTGGGGCTATCTCATCCCGCTGGCGCTGGTCGGTCTGATCCTGATGATCCTCCTGGACCAGACGGTGGCCTTGTTCATGGTGGTGATGGGCGGTGTTCTCACCGGGCTTTTCGTAAAGGGCAATATATACATCACCATAACCGCGCTTATGGGCGGCCTCGCCGGGACCTTGCTGATAAGGGAGGTAAGGAAACGCGGGGACCTCATGCGCGCCGCTATAGAGTTCTCCCTCTTCATCGCGGCGGTTTCAATGATCACCGCGAGCCTCATCAAGGACATGCATTTCATTCTCCTGGCAGGCCTGCTGGGGCTGGCGAACGGGGTCCTTACGGCTATCCTCACCCTCGGCTCCCTTCCCGTGCTCGAGAGGATAGCGGGCATCACCACCCCAATGCACCTACTGGAGCTCGCCTCACCGGACCAGCCACTGATGAAGGAGCTCGTGTCCAAGGCGCCGGGAACTTACAGCCATGGCGTGATCGTGGGGAATCTCGCCAACGCCGCTGCCTTGGAGATAGGCGCGGACGCTCTGCTTACCAGGGTAGGTTCTTACTACCATGACATCGGTAAGATCAAGCGTTCCAATTTCTTCGTGGAGAACCAACCCCAGGGCTTCGACGGGCACAACAAGCTCAAACCCAACCTGAGTGCACTGGTCATAACCGCACATGTCAGGGAGGGAGTGGACCTGGCGCGAGAGTATCATCTGCCGCAGGAGGTTATCGACATAATCCAGCAGCACCATGGCACATCCCTCGTCCGTTACTTCTATGCCAGGGCCCTGGAGGAGGGGAGCGGCCTGGACGCCGTTTCCGAGAGCCGCTTCCGTTACCCGGGAGAGAAGCCCCGCAGCAAGGAAGCGGCGATCGTGATGCTGGCGGATGGTATCGAGGCGGCGGCCAAGGCATTGGAGAAACCGACACCGGCAAAGATCGAGCAGCTCACGCACTCTCTGGTCGAGGAAAGGCTCGCAGACGGACAGCTGAGTGAATCCAACCTAACCATGGGTGACCTGGAGAGGATCAACAAGGCTTTCGTGCGCATCCTCTCGAGCATGTATCATGAACGGGTGGAATACCCTGCCCTGGTCAAGGAGGAAGGCATATCGTGAAGGTGGCCGTAAACCGGGCCGCAGGGCAGGCCATGGACATCAGGGCAGTGAAGAAGACGTGCTTGAAGGTGCTTAGGGCGGAGGGGGTAAGGAGAGATGCCCTGCTCTCCATATCGGCCATCGCCGAAGCCGAGATGGAGGAAATGAACCGTCGCTACCTTTTCAGGGAGGGTACGACGGATGTATTGGCATTTCCCATGGGAGAGGAGAGCGGGGAGGGCTACCTCCTGGGCGACGTGGTCATCTGTCCTGATTACGTATTCAAGAAGTGGGAAGAATACGAAGTTGAGGAAGGAAGGGAGTTGGAATTCGTGACCGCCCACGGCTTACTCCACCTGCTTGGTTACGAGGATGATGACGAGCAGGGCGCTCTTGCGATGGACCGCAGGCAGAGGGAGATACTGGGCCTGGCGGGAGGGGAAGAGAAATGACCCTGTATGCGTTCTATGCCGCCGCGGCGGCGGAATCGGCGGGCGGCGTTACCGCGGGCGAGCTGACCTGGCGCCTGGTATCCCTCGTTGTGCTACTGATCATAGCCGCTTTCCTGGCTGCGGCCGAGATATCCCTGGTGAGCGTAAACAGATTCCGCGTGCGCTCGTTGCGAGAAGAAGGAAATCGCCGGGCAGAAAAGCTGGACAAGCTCTTGGATCACCCGAACCGCTTTCTCTCTACCATTCTCATGCTCACCCTACTGGTGCAGGTGGGAGCGTCGGCCATCGCCACCGGCCTGGCCTTGGCTTTCGATCTTCCCGTGGCCGCTGCCGTCGCCACGGGTGTGATGACCTTTCTCATCTTCATCTTCTCGGAGATGGCACCAAAGACCTATGCCACCAACCATACGGAGCGGGTGGCCATGGCGGTGGCGCCCATCGTGAACCTCCTGTCCATGGTCTTCTACCCCCTGGTGCGGGTGCTCATACTCATCTCCAACGGCGTCATACGGCTTTTCGGGGGAAAGACGATCAAGGAAGGCCCCTTCGTCACCGAGGGAGACATCAAGGCGCTGGTTTCCGCGGCCGAAGAACAGGACGTCATCGAGGAAGAGGAGAAAAAACTCATACATTCCATCTTCGAGTTCGGCGACACCTTGGTGCGAGAGGTGATGATACCGAGGACGGATATGATCATGCTGGACGAGGAGTCCAACCTGGAGGAATCTCTGGAGATCATCTTGAGTTCCGGGTTCTCCCGTATACCCGTGTATCGTAAGGACTTCGATCACATCGTCGGCGTGCTGTACGCCAAAGATCTTCTGCCCTACCTCAAACGTGGCGAGAGCGATGCCAGGCCCAGGGAATTCCTGCGCGAGGCTTATTTCGTGCCTGAGACGAAGAGGGTGAGCGAGCTCTTAACAGAGCTGCGAGCCCTTACCATCCACATGGCGATAGTATTGGACGAATACGGAGGCACCTCGGGGCTGGTCACCATCGAGGATCTTCTGGAGGAGATCGTGGGGGAGATCTTCGACGAATACGACAGCGCCATGGAGCTCTACGAGAGCCTGGGGAACGGCAGATACACCTTCGACGCCCGCATCTCCATCGATGACCTCAACGAACTCCTGTGCACCGACCTGCCGGCTCACGAATGGGACACTCTGGGAGGCCTCATATACAACCTGATGGGGAAGATCCCCAAGCAGGGTGAGGCAGTGGAATTCGAGGGGATGCGCCTGACAGCCCAGAAGGTCGTCGGCCGGCGCATCTATAAGGTGCTGTTGGAGGTCCTGGACCAGGAGAGATGTGACAGCGATTGAACGGTCCGGCGGCGCCGACCCCGGGAGCAGACGGGGCCGGAGTGCCAGCTGGACAGACGCGAGCAGCCTGCTGGGCGAGGGGATAAGGCTGATCTTCACCGACCGCCATGGGGGCGTGAGCCCACATCCCTACGACGCCCTCAACCTCGGCTATCACACGGGTGACGAACTGGATAACGTGCGCACGAACCGCGCAATCGTAGCCGCGGGCTTGCGCATCGCGGCGGGACGGTTCATCTACCTGGAACAGGCACACGGCTTGCGAATGGCCAGGGCCGGCCTGCAAGATACGGACAACAGCGGCCAAGATTTTAATGTGGCATTTGCAGCCACTGACGGCGTTTACACCACCGAACGCGGCATGGTACTCACCATCCTCACAGCTGATTGTGTTCCCATCGCCATTGCGGTACCGTCCGCAGGGGCTGTGGCCATGCTGCATGCCGGCTGGAGGGGGACGATCGGGAACATCGTGGGGTCGGCGCTGGGAATGCTGAAAAACGATCTCGGGCTCGATCCTGGAGAGGCAAAGGCGGTAATGGGGCCGGCCATCGGCGCGTGTTGTTATGAAGTGGATGAAGGCAGGGCGCGCCTTTTCGTCGAAAGATATGGCGAAAAGAGCATGGTGGTGACAGGGGAAGGAGGCAGCAGGCTCGATCTCTTCCGTGCCAACCTCCTGAACCTGCTCGAGGCGGGAGTGAGAGAGGAGAACATAAGCAGGGCCGGTGGATGCACGTGCTGCGAGCTCAGGTATTTCTCCTTCCGCAGGGATGGTGTGACCGGCAGGCAGGGAGCTTTTGTCTTCTTGCGTAAGTAGGGGAGTCCAATCGAGAGAGATGAAGGCGAGGGCGCACGTCACGGTTTCCGGCAAGGTCCAGGGAGTATATTACCGCTCCTACGCCTCCGACGAAGCGGGGGTGCTCGGCATCACAGGATGGGTCCGCAATATAAAAGGAGGCCGCGTGGAGGCGGTCTTAGAGGGAGACGAGCAGGCGGTGCGGGAGATGGTGGATTGGTGCTGGAGGGGATCCCCTTCCTCCAGGGTGGTGGAGGTAGAGGTGGAATGGGAGGAGCCATCGGGGGAGTTCACCGACTTCTCCGTGACCTACGGATACTGAGGTGAGCGATGAACGAGAGCGACATCGTCTTAAGGCTGCTCATGGCCGCAGCCTGTGGTGGCCTCATAGGTATAGAGCGTGAGCGGGGAGACCGGCCGGCGGGATTCCGCACCTATACCATGGTGTCGCTGGGCGCAGCGCTCTTCACGGTGCTATCTCTCACAGCTTTTCCGGGCTCTGATCCGGCAAGGGTTGCGGCGCAGGTGGTAGTGGGTATAGGTTTCCTGGGTATCGGCGTGATCGTTGTCTACGGTGGCACGCACGTGGTGGGGATAACCACAGCCGCCACCATGTGGGTCACCGCCGCGGTGGGCATGGCAGCCGGGGCGGGATATTTCATCACCTCTCTCTACAGCACGGGTATAATCCTTGCCGTGCTCATCGCCCTGCCCTGGATCGAGAATAGGGTCATTGCCAGGTTCCGGAGCCGTAAACTGTACTTCACCATCCGGAGCGGCCAGCGGCCGGGATTGGTAGAGGAAGTGGAGGCGACCCTGGCCCAATACGGCATCGGCTCCATACTGCTCAGGTTCTATGAATGCAAGGGCGGGGAGAACGAATGCTCCATCCTTCTACAGGTAAGTGTATCCGCCCGTATAAACCTCATGGAGGTCATGGATACCCTCTACCAGATCTACGGGGTCACCTCCGTCAGCTTCGAGGAATAACCTTTGAACAGGAGAGACAGGCCTTGGGAAATGTGGCACGCAACCTGGAGTCGGTACGGGAGCGCATAGAGCACGCGGCGAGCAGGACCGGGAGGGACCCCCGGGAGGTCACGCTCGTGGCGGTGAGCAAAGGGAGATCCCTGGAGATGATCCACGAGGCAGCACAGGCCGGTCAGAGGGTGTTCGGCGAGAACCGGGCACAGGAGCTGCGTGATAAGATCGATCGGCTTGCAGTCGACCTGGAATGGCATTTTATTGGCCATCTCCAGAGGAATAAGGTTAATATGGTGATAGGCAAGGCGGCCCTTGTTCACTCCGTGGACAGCCGCCGCCTCCTGGAAGCCGTCGCTTCCCGGGCGGAAGAACTGGAGATAGTCCAGGATATCCTGCTGCAGGTGAATGTCTCAGGCGAGGAGAGCAAGTACGGCATGGAAGAGGAGAGTATGGAGGGAATGCTGGAGGCGGCGCTGGCCTTGCCTGCCGTGAGGGTACGCGGTTTGATGACCATCGCGCCCCTGGAAGCAGAGGAGAAGACACGGCCCTGTTTTCGCCGCCTGCGAGAGCTCAGGGACGTGCTGGCGCGGGACTTTTCCCCGCTGGACCTGGGGATCCTGAGTATGGGCATGACGCAGGATTTCGAGGTGGCGTTGGAAGAGGGAGCAAATATGGTGCGCATAGGGACGGCCATATTCGCCGCCTAGGACTGTTGGGAGGTATCGGCATGGCTGGGTTTTTTCGAAGAGCCCTGATATACCTGGGGCTCGTGGAGGATGACGAGTTCGAGGAGATGCTGGAATACGATGAGGGCCGCGTCGATAGCGCGGAACCGCCGCCCTCCCGGCGCGCGCAGCGCGAGGAGGCCAGGGTAGCCCCCATCCAGGCGGTGCCCAGCAAGCAGGTACGCATGCACATGGTGGAGCCCAAGTCCTTCAACGATGCAGAACAGATAGGGCAGAAGTTCAAGTCGGATATCCCGGTGATCATCAACCTGCAGCAAGCCGATGCGGAGATGGCCAAGAGGCTCATCGATTTCTCCAGCGGTCTCACTTACGGCCTTGATGGGGGGATACAGCGCGTAGCGGAAAAGGTCTTCCTGCTCTCTCCTCACAACGTGGAGGTCTCGGCCGAGGACAAACGCTGGCTGCGCGAAAAGGGTTTCTTTAACCAGTTCTAGGAAATTCTCGAAACATTACTTTTTCCAGGGGTGGGCTTATGAGCAAGATCGCCTTTATGGGCGCGGGCAAGATGGCGGAAGCCATATTGAAACAACTGCTCCGGGTAGGATGGGCGGAGAAGGAAGAGACCGTCCTCTCGGACGTGGACATGGCGCGCCTGGAGATGATGGCCGCTGCATACGGGGCGAATACTGCCGCTTCGAACCTCGATGCCGCCCGTGATGCTGAGATCATCCTCCTGGCGGTCAAGCCGCAGAAACTCGAGGATGTGCTGCGCGAGATCTCCAGCGTCGTCAACGAGAGCCAGACGGTTATCTCCATCGCCATGGGAAAGAGCACGGAGTTCATAGAAGCACTGCTTCCCGATGGATCACCAGTGGTGCGGGTGATGCCCAACAATCCCGCCATGGTAGGGGCGGCGGTATCCGTATTGAGCTATGGACGCAACGCAGGCGATACAGCGCGCGATAAAGCACGCGAGATATTCTCGTGCCTGGGCGACGTTTACGAGCTTGACGAGAAACTGCAGGACGAAGCGATGGCTATCTCCGGATGCGGTCCCGCCTACTTTTACGTGCTGGCGGAAGCGCTGTGCGACGCGGGTGTGAGGCTCGGACTCGACCGCGCCCTGACCCTGAAGCTGGTCACCGGGACCATGATCGGGGCGGGGATGATGCTGCGGGACTCCGGCCAGCACCCCGCTCATCTCAAGGACATGGTGACTTCGCCTGGTGGCTCCACCATAGCGGCGCTGGAGGCCCTCGATGAGGCCGGCTTGCGCAACGCCTTCTACAAGGCGGTGACCGCCGCCTGGAGGAGGGCCAAGGAGGTTTGAGGTGGAGATAGTCGGCGATATCCTGTGGTGGGTATTGCTAGCCTATCTGGTCGCCGTTTTAGCGAGGATCATCATCGCATGGCTGCCCGTAAAATGGCCTAGCAGCGTCAGGCCCCTGGTGGTGTTCATCTACGATATAACCGAACCGCTGCTTTCGCCGCTGCGCAGGGTAATGCCCATAATACCACTGGGTGAGGGGACGGGGTTGGACCTATCGCCGACCGTGCTCGTCTTTTTGATATTCTTTTTACAATGGCTGGTAAGAAGGGTTTTCGGTTAACGGAAACCCAGGTAAACTTGTTAGCGGAAAGCCCCGATAAACCTTATACTGATGTGTAAAGGAAGATCTGCCCCAGCAGGCGGTGTGGCGTGTCTCAAAGGAGGCGGTTTAATTGGCTATAAGCCCCATGGACATCCATCACAAAGAATTCGGCACGGTTCGTATGGGAGGCTACAACAAGGAGGAGGTCGACTCCTTCCTGGATATGGTAGCGGATGAATTGGACAGGCTGCTCCATCGCAGCCAGGAACAGGCGGAATTGGTCGAGTCCATGCGGCAGAAGGCCAGCCAGTTCGACTCCATGCAGCAGACCCTCCAGAACGCCCTCATAAACGCCCAGAAGAGCGCCGACAATATCGTGCAGGAAGCGCGGGCTCAGGCCGAGGCCCAGATGAAAGAGGCCCAGGAGCAGAGCGCGCGCATCCTCGATGAGGCGCAGGCGGAGAGATCCCGTATATCCCAAACCTTTGCCGGCATACGCGACCAGGTCTTCAGGTACATATCGACTATCCGCGAGCTCCTGGACAACAACCAGGCGATGATCAAGGATTACGAAGCGCGCCTAGCCGCCGCCGAGTTGAAGGAACAGCCCATGCCCACGGCAGCGCCGCTCACGCCGGAGCCGGCGGTCACTTCCGCGCCGGCCCCAGAGTCCCAGCAGCGGGCCGTTTTCGAGGAAGGAGCTCCCAGCGTGCCCGAACCGTCGTTCCCACCGCGCGAGCCGGCGGAGACCTTCATGCGGGCAGAACAAGCTGCTCCTGCCGGTCCGCCTACGGAACCGCGCGTGGATATACCTATGGAGCAACCGGTGACTGAGCCGGCTCAGGAGCCCATGGTAGCGCAGTTCGAGAGGATGGAGCGGCCGACGGTGGTCGAGGAACCACCCGCACCACCGCCGCCGCCAACCACTTACACCCCCGAACAGGAGATGGAGATGATGCGGGAGTCGCAGGCGCAGGAAGAACCCGCTCCAAGGCCTCCCATGGAGCCTGCTCCTGAGCCCGTTTCAGAGCCTGTTGCCGAGCCTGCCGTCGAACCAGAGGCGGAGGAAGGCGAGAAGCACTTTTTCTGGGAATAAAGGGGTAGTCTAAAAGGGGAGGGGATCCACCCCCCTTTTTTTTAAATTCCCCTTCCCCATGGTTTTCTTCCGGCCCTGGCCTTGGGGTATTCTTTCGGCCCGGGGCCGCAGGTGGCCGGGCTCCGCAGACTCCGCCCGAGTATGTCGTTCCCCGGGCTGGTTTGTTATATGTAGTAGGTCTACGCGCGGAACGATATCTATGCTTTACTTGCCGCAGGATACGCATATATCGCTGCCTTTATTTGAGCGGGTTTTCAACCGGCCCCATAGTTCTCCAGGCTCGTGTGTGGTTTTAAGTTGGATACGCTGGAGGTGGTATCTTTGCTTTCCTCGCCGTGGATACGCGCGTTTCGACGCTTCATTGTTGGCGGCCACTCTTACCGGTCCCATAGTCCCCAGGCAGGAGGCGCAGACGCGCATGCTACGTGTGGGAATATGTCCTGCATGGAAGAGCCTGCAAACCGGCAAGGAGTAGTAGCCCGGTGTCTTATCATAGTTAATATAGAACTAATATATAGTTAACTATTATTACGTTATGGTTTCTGCAACAGGGTGCGGGATTCGGAGGGGGAAAGGTCGCGGGCGAGCACTGTCTTGTTCCTCGAGCTGAGGCCCCTTAACACCTCCAGGCGTGATGGGGGGATGCCGAGCGCCTCGGACAGGACTTTCAGGGCTTCCTTGTTGGCTTTGCCCTTCTCGGGCGGGGATTGCACGGAGAGGGTTACGCGGCCTCCGGATACACCCTCCACGCCTCGTCGCGAGGAAGAAGGGTGCACCCTTACCTCGATAGTGGAACCCTCGGCGTGTTCCTTTATCGCGTGCTCGCCAGAACCCATCATCGCCGCCTCCCGGAAAATATAAAGCTTTAGACTATTAAAGCAGTGCTGCATGCCCACTGAAAAGCGATTTCGTTGACACTCGCAGATGGCGCGTGCTAATAATGGAGCAAAATCCCAAGTTATTACGGAGTTGTGAGAAGATGGATTACCGCAAGACCCTGAACCTACCTCGGACCGACTTTCCCATGAAGGCGAACCTGCCCGAGCGGGAGCCGGAGATCCAGCGGCTATGGAAAAAGACGGACATCTACCGGCGTGTGCTGGAGGCGACCAAGGACAAGCCACCGTTCATCCTCCACGACGGGCCCCCCTACGCCAACGGGGACCTCCACCTGGGCACGGCTCTGAACAAGGTCCTCAAGGACATCATCATCAAGTACAAGACCATGCGGGGCCATTTCTGTCCTTACGTGCCGGGATGGGATTGCCACGGCCAGCCCATCGAATACAACGTGGAGAAACTCCTGGGGGAGGAGAAAAGCAAGCTGGACGTCATGGAGGTGCGCAGCCGCTGCCGCGAGTACGCGCTGCATTACGTCGATCGCCAATCCGAACAGTTCCAGCGTTTGGGGGTGCAGGGAGATTTCGAGGATCCTTATCTCACTCTCAAACCCGCCTACGAGGCGGTGAACATAAAGGTCCTCTCGCAACTCCTGGAGCAGGGCTTGATCTTCCGCAGCCGCAAGCCCATCCACTGGTGCCCGCGCTGCGTCACCGCCCTGGCCGAGGCGGAGCTGGAGTACAAGGACAAGATATCACCGTCCATATACGTCAAGTTCCCCCTGTTGGAGCCCGTGCCGGGGACGGAGGAGAAGGCGGCGATGGTCATCTGGACCACCACTCCCTGGACCCTGCCCGCCAACGTGGCCATAGCCCTTCACCCCGGCATGGACTACGTGCTCCTGCAGGCGGACGGCGAGAACCTCATAGTGGGGGAGCCCCTTCTCGAGAAGGCCGTCGGGGGAATGGGTATCGGGGAATACGCGGTAAAGGCAAAGCTGCAAGGCGGCCAGCTCCAGGGCTTCAAGACCAGTCACCCCTGGCGCGACCGACCCTCGGTCATAGTGACTTCGGAGTACGTTACCACCGAACAGGGGACCGGAGCCGTGCATATCGCACCCGGCCACGGCCAGGAAGACTACCAGGTGGGACTGGAATACGACTTGCCCATGCACATGCCAGTGGATGACTTCGGGTGCTTTACATCCGAAGCGCCGGAGTACGAGGGCCTCTTCGTCGATGACGCCAATCCGAAGATCATCGAGGACTTGGAAAGCAAGGGACTGCTCCTCGGAGTAGGGGATTTCCCCCACTCATATCCCCACTGTTGGCGCTGCAAAGGCCCGGTCATCTTCAGGGCCACCCCCCAGTGGTTCGTGGGTGTGGACCGTCCCTATGATGGTGCGTCGTTACGGGACAAGAGCCTGGCAGCCGTCGAGAAGGTGCAATGGATACCGGGATGGAACAGCCGCCGCATGAGGGGGATGCTGGAGCTGCGCCCCGATTGGTGCATCTCGCGCCAGAGGGTATGGGGCGTACCTATACCGGCCTTCCATTGTGCGGATTGCGGCGAGGTCTTCATGGATGCGGAGTCCCTGCTGAAAGCGGAGGAGTTGATCGCGGCCGAGGGCTCCGACGCCTGGTTCCTCAAGCAGGCGTCGGAGATACTGGGGGATGGTTTCGCATGCGAGAAGTGCGGTTGCGGGGATCTTCGCAAGGAGATGGACATCCTGGACGTATGGTTCGAATCCGGCATCAGCCACGAGGTGGTCTTGAACCAGTGGGAGGGACTGTCCTGGCCTTGCGATATGTACCTGGAGGGGAGCGACCAGCACCGCGGCTGGTTCCAGACCTCCATGCTCACCGCGATAGGAGCCAGGGGAACACCCCCCTATCGCTCCGTCCTCACCCACGGGTTCGTGGTGGACGGCGAGGGGAGGAAGATGTCCAAACTCCAGGGCAACGTCATAAATCCCATGGAGATATGCGATAAGCTGGGGGCCGACATCCTGCGCCTCTGGGTGGCAGCCGCCGACTATACCGTGGATATACCGGCCTCCCAGGAGATCTTCGACCGCCTTGTGGAGGCGTACCGCCGCATTCGCAACACCCTACGCTTTCTGCTTGGAAACCTCTTTGATTTCGACCCGCTGCAGGACGCTGTTGAGCCCGAGCGCATGGAGGAGCTGGACCGCTGGATCATGTCGCGGCTGCAGGGGCTGGTGGAACGGTGCACACTGGCCCTCGAAGATTACCAACTGCACGTGGTCTACCATGCATTGCATAACTTCTGCGCCGTTGACCTGAGCTCACTCTACCTGGATATCCGCAAGGATTGCCTGTACACGTTCGCGCCCGCTTCAGCACATAGGAGATCGGCTCAAACAGCCGTCTACCATCTCCTGAATACCATCATCCGCCTCATGGCGCCAGTACTATGCCACACATCGGAGGAGGCCTGGCACCTCATAGTCGGGGAGGAGGGAGATAGCGTACAGCTCCAGGGCTGGCCGCTCGCGGAGGACGGGTGGAAAGACCCGGCCCTCGAAGAGGTATACGAGAAGCTCCTGGGCGTGCGCGACGCGGTTACCAAAGCCCTGGAGGAAAAACGTTCCGCCAAGGAGCTCGGTACCTCACTGGAAGCAGCAATAAAGCTAGTGGTGCCCCCTTCTCTGGCGGAAGTCCTCGCCGCCAGGAAGGACTTCCTGCCCTCGTTGTTCATCGTCTCGCAGGTAGAGATGGCGACGCTGGAGAAGGAAGGGGAGGTACAGGTGGTGGTGGACCGAGCCCCCGGAGAGAAGTGCTCGCGTTGCTGGAACTACCGCACATCGGTGGGGCAGGATGACGTCCACCCCGAGATCTGCGACCGCTGCCTACCGGTTGTCGCAGAGGCAACGGATACATAGGCCCGCGCAATATACCTGCTGCTTTGCGCTGTCGCCTGCCGTAATCCCATGGTTGGCCCATCCTTATGGGCTACCCTCAATTTAATGCTTGTGAAAAGGAAAGAATCGTGCATAATAGGGATAATGTATTGAGATAGGACCTTAGAAGGCTGTGGTAGTAGATGAACAAAGGGAAGCTCAACGCATTTAAAAAGATACTCCTTCAGGAAAGGGAGGTGCTGGAGAAACAGTATCGCGACCTGGAGGAGGGGAACCTGCATTCTTCGCAATCGGACTTCTCAGGGGAGATGCCCTTCGAAGATGAGTACGCGGCCAGCGGCACCACCACCTTCGAGCGGGAGAGGGACCTATCGCTCTCCGAGAACGTCAAGGATATCCTGAAGCGCGTCAACGAAGCACTCGATCGCATAGACAGGGGCACCTTCAGTATATGCGAGATGTGCAGTCTGCCCATCCCGGAAGAACGCCTGCAGGCGCTCCCCTATGCCAACCTCTGTATCTCGTGCAAACAGAAGGAAGAAAAGGATTTCCGGTAACCCTGCTGGTTACCACCCTCATCACGCTGGCCATCGACCAGTTGAGCAAGGCCCTTACCCGGATTTACCTGCCATCGGGCGAATCGGTCTCGCTGGGAGGCTTCGGCAAGATATACCAGGTACGCAATCCGGGTACGGCCTTTGGTATCATCCAGGGACGGTCGTGGCCGCTTTTCCTGGTGAGCATAGTTGTTTTCTTCGTTCTCGTACTGGTCTTGTGGCGCTGGGGAGGACCGGGCTCAGCCTTCTTCCAGGCGGGCCTGGGCTTGATTATCGGTGGGGCGGTAGGTAACATCATCGACAGGATAGCCCTTGGCGCGGTCATCGACTTTATAGACCTGGGATTCTGGCCCATGAGATCCTGGCCCGTGTTCAACTTCGCGGACCTCGCCATCGTCATCGGGGTGGGGATGACCTTGATCGTAGTGATCAAGGAGAGCTTCAGGAGGGAACCGCAGGAAGCCTGATCGGGAAACGGATCCTCAGGTAAAAGCCCAGCCTCAAGCCTCCTTGGAGGAAGGGACCCGCCAACCGTAAAGGGGACGGTAAAAACAAACGGGCAGAAGGAGCGCCGCTTGAGACCAGAGCTTTTCGAGATAGGTCCGATCACCGTACATGCATACGGATTCTTTTTGGCCCTGGCCTTTATCGTGGGCATGCTGGTCAGTTTCTGGTACCTCCGCCGTCAGTTCATGGATGCCTACGTGGTGTTCGAACTGGTGCTTGCGGCCGCCGTGGGAGGGATAATTGGCGCCAGGATCTTCTACGTGGTCGGTCATTGGAGCGAGTTCTCCGCCAGCTGGTGGGAGATATTCAAGTTCTGGAACGTGCAGGGCCTGGTCTTCTACGGCGGCTTCATCGTAGGCGTGTTGGCTGCCGTGGCAGTGATAAGACTGCGCGGGCTTTCCATAGGCGTGGTGCTGGACTCGGGCGGGCTAGCGGTCCCGGCTGCCCTGGCCGTTGCCAGGGTGGGGTGCTATCTCAACGGTTGCTGCTTCGGGAAATCCTCGGGGTTGCCCTGGGCAGTGTCCTTCCCCCCTAAG
>Ga0315277_10005788_pt1 | contig 16240 bp, 29 predicted proteins | sample YL17G05_15_MG_FD_203695 | JGI IMG/M metagenome (GOLD analysis project Ga0315277, IMG submission 203695) | Sediment microbial communities from Yellowstone Lake, YNP, Wyoming, USA - YL17G05_15 | ecosystem: Environmental > Aquatic > Freshwater > Lake > Sediment | place: USA: Wyoming | collected... | reverse complement strand
TCAGAACCAGCTATGATTAGTCATATTCGTGCTCTTGTTAATGACAAGATTCCCGTTCATCATATTCCACACCCAAGTAATATCGAAGCTATTAGTAAATTTGCTAAACCTACAAACGCAAGAACAGATGAGATTGTTGCTTTAATCCATCGTTATGACAATAACTGGATTGCTCCATATTTAGTTACTAAAGACATTCCTTGGGGTACTCATGCTGTATGTTTAGATGGAGGATTAGAGAAACATCTTTATGGACAATTCAGATATATTAGACAGGGTTGTGAATTTATGGAGTTTTTAGAATGGACTTCAAGAAAAAGATGCGTAGTAGATTCTTATCATAAGATTCATAGTTATGGTCGAAGCGCAGTAGATTGTGCAGCTATTAAAGTACCAATTGTTGGAACTACTTGGACATGGGCACAACAATATTTATGGCCCGATCTTACTGTAGAACCAGGTGATGTATGGAAACAAAGACAATTAGTTGAACGTTTAATGACTGACCAAACTTTTTATGAAGAAGTCATTGATAAAGCAAGCAAACTAGTTAATGTATTTTCATATGAAAATAAACGTAATGAACTTTTAAGTAAACTTTATCCTAATGAGGTAGCCAATGCTAAATAAAGATTTAATTGAAAAAATACGCGCAGATTTTCCCAAAGAAACTGTACAAGTCAAAAAGGGATTTGTTAATGCAGAAACAGGAGAACAATCATATTTAACTGGCTATAAACCGCAATATATTATAGAAAGACTTAATGATTGTTTTGGACATGATGGTTGGGATTTTCAAATTTTAGAACATGGTATTGAGGGCACTAATGCATGGTCTAAAGGAAGATTAACTGTATATCTAACTTTGTCAGACGGAAGTACTATTACTCGTTTTAGGGAACAATTTGGGGTAGGGAATTATAATAAAGCAACTCCATTAGGTGACGCTTTTAAAAGTTCTGCTACCAACGCTCTTGAAAAATGTGCATCACTTTTAGATATAGGCCATTTAGCTTATAAGGGATTGGTAAAAATCCCAGATGAGAATTCTTTTAGCGATGATGCTGAACGTGACAAAGCCAAAGACATCCTCAGAGCCGAATGTAAAAAATGCAATATTGATAAAGAGGCTTTTTTAGTTTTAATCAAAACAGTTCTGAAGAAAGAGAAAGAACCCTCTAGTTTGACTATCGAAGAAATGCAAAAAATGGTTGATTACTTAGAAAAAAATGGGGTACCATTTTAATGGACAAAATAACTGAGTTAGAATATAAGCAAGGTTATTTAATATTGGGTCTTAAAAATACATTAGAATGGATGAAGATTTACTTCAAAGCTAATTTACTACATTGGAAACCTGACTATACCGATACTGAATTAGAAGAAAAATGGAACAGTGTTTATAAAAATGATCCTTCATTTTTAGCTATAAGAGAAGCTTTTAATATATTAGATAAACAATTATGATTAAAGATGTAATAAGAGCTATCGGCAAACTACATCGTTATCAAATAACATCAGACTATTGGGGTAGAGTTGGATTGTTATGCAAACGTTATGGTGAAGATGTTGTGCTCCAAGCTGTCGCAGATTGTAAACCCGCCGAAATTCCTATGACACAAATGCTTAATAAAGTTGAAAAAAGATGTCAAAAGATTCTAGAAAGCGGAGATATTGATGAATTAACTAGTATCTTTTTGGATATGTAAATGTGGGCTATTTTATATTGCATTCTTTACAATGAAACTAAAGCTGGGTATATTCTTTCTCAGATTAAAGAAGAATATTTCTATGAAGAATTTCCGCGCCAAGTTTATTTGTATGTTTTAGAACTATATCAAAAGGGATTAAAACCCGATATTAATATCTTAATCTCTAAATTCCCAGATACAGAAATCAAAGCCCTGTTAAGTTGTAATATTGACAGCGAATTATACAACGAATATATTGAACATTTAAGAGATAATTATGTTGATTTACAAGCAAAAAATATGGCGCAGGCTATTCTATCTAAAAAGAACATTAATACCAAGAGATTTTTACAATATATAGACGATTTAATCTCTGTTGTTACCCCGAATAAAACTGGAAATCTAAGGTCATCAAATGAAATTATTATTGATGTCGTCCAAGAAGTTAATTCTACAGAAGATAAGAAAAGTAAAATTATTTTTGGTATAGAATCTTTAGACCAGCATACTAGTGGGTTATGGCCTCAAGAATACTATATTATAGCTGGTAGACCAAGTATAGGTAAGTCAGGCGTTTTGACTCATATCGCTATGACAAATGGTTTATTGGGCCATATTACTGCTCTGTTCTCTTTAGAGATGAGCGATAAAAAAATAATGACTAGAATGTTGTCTAATTTGTCTAATATGGAACTTTGGAAATTAAAAAGAATCCAACATCGAAAAGAAGAAGAACAAGTCCAAGTAATGCAGGCCGCAGAACAACTAAAAAAAATGCCTCTATTTATTGAAACGACACCAGGATTAGCTACAGAAAATATTCAGTCTGTTTTACAAACAATTAAACTTCAATATGGTCGAGTCGATTGTATTATAATAGATTACTTACAATTAATGGAAGGGAAAGGAGAAAATGATAATAGCAGAGTCAGTAATATATCAAAAAATCTGAAACAAATAGCGATGCAATTCAATGCTCCAGTTATAGTGGGGTCACAATTATCTAGATTATGCGAATCTAGAGATAATAAAAGACCCATCTTATCAGATTTACGCGATAGTGGAAGCATTGAACAAGATGCAGACGTAGTAATGATGCTTTATAGAGATCACTACTATAATTACAATCCAGAGAATGAACGTATTTTAGAAATACTAATACGGAAATTTAGAAATGGGGAAATTGGGAAGATTCTTGTTGAATACAACTTAAAGAAACAATCTCTAAAACCCATTGATTTTAACTCTAAACTAGGAATATTGGCAAAGAAATTTCTTGCCGAATAAAAGGAACACAATATGACACTTGAAATCACTGATATCCAAATCAATACTACTAAAGGTGATTATTCTACAAAAGCCTTTGCAAAAGTAGTTTTTAACGATGCTCTTTGCGTCGATGGTATTAAAATTATTGAAGGAACTAAGGGACTTTTCATAGGGATGCCTTCTAAAGAAAACTCTAAGAAAGCTGTTGAAAGTGGGGGAGATCGTTTTAGAGATGTTTGTTTCCCTATTAACAAAGAAGCCAGACAAATGATTTCAGACAAAGTTATTGCTGCTTATCAAAATCTTGCTAAAGGTGGTAAGGGCAAAAGCAAAGAAGATGACGAATTTTTTAAATAAGGAGAGCTATTTTGAAAACCTTATGGTATAGAGAGTTAGATATACTTAAGGAGATCGAAGCTTTCCATAATTCTGGATATAAGTGGGCCGAGATTTATGAGAAGTTACGAATATCTCGACCCACCTATTATTTCAAAAATCCAGAGAGTGTACGTAGAAGATTTGGAGATAATAGATATTTACTTACTGTTGGAGAACAAGAAATAAACCATGATTTAGCTTTTTTTACCCATGAAGAAGCTTACCAACAATTATGTAAATATGTAGGCAAAACGCAAACTATTGAACAACCCAAATCTAAACAAAATATTAGGACTAAAACTTTAGTTTTTTCAGATACCCATATTCCCTTTCATAACCAACAATTATTGGCCCAAGTAGTTAATGAACATTGTGACGCTGACCAACTAATAATTAATGGTGATTTTTTAGATTGCTATTCAGTAAGCCGTTTCACTAAACGCAAAGACATACCATTTAAAGAAGAATTAACACAAGCTACGGCTGTGTTAGACTTTTTAGCTTCTAAGTTCCCTATAATTAAAATTACTGATGGTAATCATACTGATCGTGTCCGAAAATATTTTGAAAAACATGTTGATCACTCTATGATGTTTCTTGTGCAATATGATATTTTAGACTTAATTTGCAGCCCCTATAAAAACATTCATGTTGTTCGTGATCATTATAGTTTTCCAAATGGGAATGGAGAAGCTGAGATTGGATACTTTACTCGTTTGGGTAAAGATTGCATTATAGGACATTTTGAAAGATCAAGTATTGTCCCAATTAAAGCAGCAGAATATGCTTATCAGTGGCTTGCTAATTGGAGTCATATGTTTGATATTAAAGATATTCGATTGTTTTTACAGGGACATACTCATAGACTTTCTAAATATCCCCTTAATAGTGGCACACCAGTAATTGGTGAAACGGGTTGTTTGGCCGCAGTTCAAGAATATACTGTAGAAGCAGGAGCAAGATATACTGGTCATTTAAATGGTTATTGGATTGTTTATCAAGACAATAAAGTAACCGACTTAAATGCTAGTAATTTCTTTATTCTATGAACATAAAAGAATTCTATTTAGAGAATCTATTCAATGGGTATACTGATAAAATGCCAAAATGGCTATTCAAAGAAGCACAACACGAATTTAACATTATAAAATTAGTAATAATGCTTTCGAAACTTACTACAACACAAATTAAAATGTTAGATATTGGTTGTGGAGACTGTAGAATCTTCAAAAATATTACAATTTCTAGGTTTTTTAAAAAAAGAATAGCTTGTGATATTTTTAATAAAAAAGAATTACCAGACAAATTTATAGATTGGTTACAAACAAATCGAATTAAATATCAATGTTTACCCCAAATTAATAATATGTATTATATACCAAAAGAATGGGGCCAATTTGATATTATTGCTTGTCTTGGCGTTGATGTTCATTTAAACGATGAGGCTTGCAATTTTTTGCTAGATTGTGCTAAAAAATGTTTAACAAAAAATGGCATATTATTATGGCAAGTTAACAGAAAAGATACAATAAAAGGAAAATGGTTGAATTGGGTAGACAGAAAATTACATTATCAATACAGAAATGACCAATTTTATTCTCCCTATACCCTTAAATATTCAACCAATATAAGTCATATATATGAGTATAGACAACTTAGCTAATCAATTCAGTAAATTATTAACTGATTTAGAAAATCATATTGGTTTTAAAGAATCAGAAGAATCTTCTTTAAATACACCAAAACGTTTGGCTAGAATGTATGCGAATGAGCTATTACATGGTTACCAAGAAAACCCACTTGATATTTTAACAAAAAGATTCCCTTCTGAATTACAAGATATGGTAATTGTTAAAAATATCCCATTTGTTTCTCTGTGTTCACATCATTGGTTACCATTTATTGGCCAAGCACATTTTGGGTATATCCCTAATGGGGAACTAGTCGGCCTTAGCAAAATACCTCGGCTAGTGGAATGCTACGCGAAGAGATTCCAAATTCAAGAGCATATGACACAACAAATAGCTGATAATTTCTATGATATCGTTAAACCTAAGGGGTGTATTGTGATAACTAAAGCTATTCATATGTGTTCTCAAATTAGAGGAGTGCAATCCCACAATACTGAAATGATTATTTCAGCCGTTAGGGGTTGCTTTGAAAATAAAGAACAAAAAGATGAATTTTTAACTTTAATTGATGCTTAAGGTGCTATTATGGAAAATATCAGAGCTTTTTATCTGTTAGACAAAATTGAGCCGCTTACAGAAAAAGATCGCGCTTTCATTAAAAAACATATTGAAATTTATGCCGATCTTGTAAATACTCTTATTATGGAAAACCGTACACTACAAGATACAATTGATTATGGGAGATTCATAGATAGCCAGTTTATGGCAGCTAAAGAAGAGTTGGTTAAATTATGGAAAGACGCCCCAAACAATATTGAATGTGAGCAAAAACTACAAGAAATTCTTAGTATTTTAGGCATATATGATGAGAAAAAATCAGAAAATAACACCTAAATTTATCACTATAGAGAAAATTGACAATGGTTTTGTTTTAACTTATCCTGATATTGATAGCTCTGTTAAATATTTCAAGAAAACTCTTAATGGAGTAATAACTTTTTTTAAAACTACATGGGAAGTCTCGGAAATCTCTACAGCAGAGAGTACAGAGTTGACTACTGATACGTCAGAAACTATTCTCATGAGAATAGATGATACTAAAATTAAGAAAAAGAGCAAAAAATGAAAAAATTTATTAAAATTACTTTTAATATCCCAGGTTTTCATTATTGGGATAATGCACCAGATGATTTCATTTATTTAAAAGACAATCATCGTCATATTTTTTATTGGACTGTTTTAGTAAACATAGAAAAAGATAATAGAGAAATTGAGTTTATTGATTTGAAAGATTTAAGCCTAGAAAGTATAAAGAATTGCTATCTCTGTAGTACATTTGGGGATAGCCAGTTAGATTTTGGTAATTACTCTTGTGAAATCATTGCTCAAAAATCTAAAGAAATTATTGAACATTCCTACTTTGATGTATGGAACAAAAAAATTAGTATTTATTCAATTGAAGTAACCGAAGATAATGAAAATGGTGCTTTAATAATATGGGGATGAATGGGTTTCGACCAAACATATGGCCTTGTGCCACTTAGCACCGACTAAGAATGTTTGGGACAGCGGTTCGATTCCGCTCATCTCCACCAGAAAGGACAATATGGACTTTGATCAATACCAAAAAGAAGCCGCTAAAACAGCACAATATCCAACTATGGGTATAGATAACCAAAACTATGATTACCCCATTATAGAGACACCTTATGTTTATCCTGTTCTTGGCTTAGTTGGAGAAACTGGGGAAGTTGCTGAAAAGATTAAGAAGATTATACGCAATAAGGCTGGTACTCCGTCAGAAGAAGATATACAAGAGATCGCTAAAGAACTGGGAGATGTTCTTTGGTATATTGCTACTCTTTGTACAGAACTTGATTTGAGTATGGACAAAGTAGCTATCGAAAATATATCAAAACTTCAAGATCGTCTTAAAAGAGATAAGATCAAAAGTGAAGGTGATAATAGATGATGGATCAAACACAATTTAATGCCGAACGTTTTAATGCTGACGAACAAATTGCAAACCTAGAAAGACAACTACGTGGTGATGTTGAAGCCCTTTTTTCAACCGATACAATGAGGACTATATTGCTTAATAAAAGAATTAATGAACTTGAAACTAAATTAAAAGAAGTCAACAATGAAGTAAACGATAGACTTAATGATATTGCCCAATTTAAAAACGCAATTAAAGAAGCTCAAAAAACTTTTGAAGAACAGAAAAAATTACTTAATGAACAACTCTCAGAACTTGAAGGTAAAAATGCAATATTAACAATGGCTTTATCAAATGCTACACAAGAATTAGAAAATATACGAATATCCACATATACATCAAATACAACAGGACCAGTAAACAAAAGTTATAATGAATAACTTTATGCCTACAATAAAGCCTAAACAATCTATAAGAGAACAAAACAAACAATTCTTCTTACTATTGTTGTGGATATTTATTCTTTGTGTTGTGTCGGTTATAGAGGTATCAACAATGCCATTGGGAGAAGTAACCCAAAGTCACGACATAGTGCTTCATTATATAAGTGACCATGTATATATCCAAAATGACACCATATATTTTAATAAACCAGTTGTAATAGCAACTCAATTAGACACTTTAATATATATTTGGAGAAATAAATGAAAACTAAAAAAGACATTCAAAATTCCCTTAATTTGATAGAAGAAGCTCTAGATCGTAGTTTGCGTTATTATATTGTAGCTGATATCAATATTAGAAAAATAAATAAACTAGACCCTGACCCAATCAATGAAGAATCAAGAATATTGGTTGAAGAAGCCCAAAAACAATTAAAATATTTGCAAGAAATATTATGAAAAAGATTCTTTTTTATTCATTTTTTATCCCCATATATATATTCTTTGGTATCGTTTTTTCAATTATAGCTATAATTGTGCTAGTCCCATTCTTAATAGTCCTTGCTTTTTTATTGCCCTTTATAGGCGTTGGTATTTATATAAGAGGGTAAAATGAAATATGGTTTTTCTATATTAGTCCCACACCCCGACGATGAGTTCATTGGTTGTTATCAATTTATTCAACGCTATAAAACATGTATTAATAATATCATTTTTGTTACTAACGGAGAACGATCTGTTACTAATTTCCCCGATATGGTAGAATATCTTAAAATTCGCAGAATGGAATCTCAATCTTGGATAAGCGAAACAATACCAAACTGTGAAATTCATTATCTTAATGTTCCTGATGATACTACTACAGAAAACATCAATAATTCTTGGACAAGTAAATTATTTTACAATATTAATGGACAATCTCCGTTGTTCTTTCTTTTAGAAAAAACGAGAAAAATTGTTGGTTCCAATATCGTTTTATTGTGTAATTTAGAAAAACACCCTTCACATGAACTTACTTTTACTTTGGGTAGTTTATTATCCAATAAAAAAGTTTACTACCAAATCCATCCGATTATGATTAATAATATAGAACATGAAGCTGGAACCCTATATAACAAAATCAATGTCAACAAAGAGCAATATTTTAATTACTACTATGTTTTTAATGACCAAGAAATAATTGAAAAAAGAAAACTTTTCCAACTTTACTATTATAGCCAATATACAGATTTTTTAAAAACAGGGGTATCAATAGGAAATTGGGAAACTTATCTTAGTGAAGTCCCATTATTGTTAAGCGGTGAAGATAAAACATACCCATTAACACAACAAATAAGGTTTATATAATGTGGTCAATATCTCAAACAACAGCTTTTGAAGCCGCCCATAGATTGATGAGAAATCTAAGTAAATGTTCCAATATTCATGGGCATAATTACAAAATCGAGACAATTATATCTTATTATGAACTTGACAAGAAAGATATGATAATAGATTTTTATGTAGTAAAAAACATTTTAGACAATATAATCGAAAATTTTGATCATGCTATTTTGTTAAATCAAGAAGATACATATTGGATAAATATAATGAAAGCCAATAGTATGAAACTATACATTATGGATAGTGAACCAACAGCCGAATGTATAGCTTTATTATTTGCAAAAACTATCCACTATAAATTACCACTTAGTGCTATTAGTACCAAAGTTACTGTTTATGAAACTGACAACTGTAAGGCTTCTTATGAACATCGTCCTCAAAAAATATAATATTTACAAAATTAAAGATTTACTTCCTGATCGATTTGCTAAAGTAATTTCTGAGATTTTTCGGGGGAAAGCAATTTACGAGTGTATGGACGGTAGGATTATAGATTTGAAAGAAAAATGAAAATTCTAGAAAACATTAAAGTACCAACTGGGAATATTCTAATTGTTCAAGGAGAAAAGGGAATTCTTGAAACCCTTTCATTGGGAGATTATGGTAAAGAAGTTAATATCAAAGCTGATTTTATAGGTTTAACAAGAACTCCCAACCCAGTAAAACACACACAACTTATGCCTCTTGAAGAAAAATGGGTTATTACAATTTCAACGCAATATGGCTGCTCTATGAATTGTGCTATTTGTGACGTACCTGTGATAGGCCCAGGTATCAATTGCACTTTTAACGATCTAATAAGACAAGTGTTAGAAGGTATTAAATTGCATCCAGAAGTAAAGTTTACTAAAAGACTCAATATTCACTTTGCTCGAATGGGTGAACCCACTTGGAATCCGAATGTATTAGATGCAGCCAAATGGTTTAAAACACACATTGATCCAGAATATCGTATTCATCCTGTAGTTTCTACTATAATGCCAAAAAACAATATTTGGCTAAAAACATTTATACATACTTGGATGAGGATGAAAAATAGATTATTTCAAGGTGAAGCAGGATTACAATTGTCTATCAATTCAACCAATGAGATAGAACGTAAACAAATATTTAATAATCATGCTTGTTCATTAATGGAAATATCAGACATTATGCGGGGTATTATCCCAAATGGACGAAAAATTACTCTTAATTTTGCAATAGCTAATTATACTATTGACCCAATAATTCTTCTTCAATATTTTTCTCCCGATGATTATGTTATAAAATTAACCCCAATGCATAAAACCACAACAGCAACTTATAATAAAATTATAACCGATGGAGATTATACTACTTATTACCCATATCAAGAAATAGAAAAAAATCTTATCGCAGTAGGATATGATGTCCTCGTATTTATAGCTTCCCAAGAAGAAGATAAAAGTAGAATTACTTGTGGGCATGCCATCTTAAATAAAAATCAATTAAAAAACCATGAAAAAATATAGCCCTAATTTTAAGAGTATATAAATTATTGTAATAATCCACCAAACTGGGTTAAAGAATCTTTGACAAACGCAGTAAAAAAAATAAGAAAAGAAAAAAATGAAACTTATCGTAGATGAAATATTTTATTCACTTCGGGGAGAAGGTGAATTTATTGGTCATCCAGCAATCTTTATTAGATTATCTAAATGCAATTTAATTTGCCAATTTTGTGATACTAATTTCCCAACTTCAACCAACAAATATTTTGCTTTTAATAATAACCCCATGACTATTAATGAAGTCATACAAACCATAAAAGATATTGAAACAACTTTCAAATTATCTATAAATCATTATGTAATAACTGGTGGAGAACCCCTTATCCAACAAAAAGCATTGTTATACTTCTTTCAAGCATTAGAAGAGTATAAAACAACCCCATTTATTGAAATAGAAACTAATGGAACTATTCTTCCTTTAGAAGAACTAAATGATTATGTTGGTCAATATGATGTTTCTTTAAAGCTAGAAAATTCTCACATGGATTTAAAATTAAGAGAAAAACCAAAAGTAATTAAATGGTTTGTATCCGATTCAATTAATCCTTCATCTACATTATTTAAATTCGTCGTAGATAAAAAAGAAGATTTAAAAGAAATTGATACTTTGGTTGATAAATATAAGATAAATAATATAAGCCTTATGCCTTGTGGGACAACCCCTGAAATTATTTTAGAAAAAATGAAGTGGTTGGCCCCAATATGTTTACAAAAGGGATATCAACTTTCTACCCGACTTCACGTATTAATTTGGGGAAATAAGAGGGGTGTATGAAAATAAAACGGAAAGATATTCAGAAAAATCTTGATGTTCTTTTTGTTTTTGGAGATAATGACGAGCGCAAAGGATTAGGGGGGATGGCTAAAGAATGTCGAGGAGAACCCAATACTATTGGGCTTAGGACCAAAAAGAAACCTTCTACAAGTAAAAATTCTTATTATGATGACTCGGAATTTGACGAAAATTGTATTAAGATAGACGAAGATATTAAAGCTATTATGCAAACAGCTAAACGATATTGTGCGATATATATTCCCGACAACATAGGGAATGGATTAGCTAAAATGACTGAATATGCCCCAAAAACATATTTATATTTAACAAAAAAGCTTACAGAACTAAAGTCATTGGAGAAGTAAAATGTGCCCCAAAAGAATGTTGGCAAAATATCTGGATTGTGTCTTGTACGATATTGGCGAGATTAAACACAAAGGTAGATTAGAAGAAGTTTTAGTCCAAGAATTGAAAAAATTTGAAAGAGCTTACCCTCATATTAAACTGGTTGAACGAGAAGAAAGATGATTTATTTATTACCTTTAGAAAAATTAAAAGAACGCTATACAGATTGGTGGGCTTATTTTATACCCCAACAGATTACAAATAACAGAAAACCCTTTACTGTTATTGGTGGTGATTCTATAACTTCTTCAGTTGAAGTGGGAACAGTACTAGATGCCGGTGGGACTAATTATTTTAAAGCAACTCAATTACAAAAAATATCTAGATTATTTATAGAGAAACAAATACAACCCCATGACAGTTTTTTGATCTGCGATATCTGGTTTCCTGGTATCGAAATGATTAGATATATGTCTCAACTCTATCAAATACCAGTTAGTATTTGGGGAGTATGGCATGCTGGTTCTACTACACATGGCGATTTTGCTGAACCTATGCATAATTGGTCTAAATATTTTGAAATAGGATTTTTGAATATATGTAATGGAATCTTTGTTGGTTCTGAATATTCTAAAAATTCTATTGTTGAAAGATTGCTATACGCTATCCCACAAAATGAAGCTGAAAGTATTGCAGATCGTATCTACCCCTATGGAATGCCACTTAACTATCAAGAATTACAACAATATAAAGATGAAACTAAAAAGAACATTATTTTATTCCCTCATCGGCCAGATATCGAAAAAAATCCCCATATTTTTATGAGCATCATTAGGGGGCTTAGTACTTTTTGGGACGAGTTTGATGCTCACCAATTTGTATTTTGTACATCTAAACCACAATATAAGTCTCAAAACAAATGGATTAATGCTATGTTGGGAGATTTAAAATCTCTCCCCAATGTGACTGTATTCGAAGCTTTGGATAAATCAGATTATTACAAATTGGTTGCTCAATCTAAAATGGTAATTTCTACAACAGCAGAAGAAAATTTTGGGTATTGTATTGTTGAAGCTTTAGCTTTGGGAACACAAGTTTTAGCCCCCAATGCTTTTTCTTATTCTGAAATTTTAGAAGAAGATAATAGAATGCTTTATAACAACTATGATGAACTAATGGAGAAGATTATTAAAACTTCACAAAGATCAATCCCAACCAAAGAATTAAAAATTTTAGTAGAACCGTATGAACAAGTAGTTAATAAGTGGTTAGAAATTATGGGAGCATAGTGGAAATAATTAATGTAGAAATGATAGGCAAAATATCTTTAAAAATATATGATGATGCCTTAATAAGTAAAGACTTACAAAAAGAACATATATGGCAAACTGAAATTACTAGTTTTATCCAAACTTTTGAATTTAAAAAACATAACCCAATATTTCTTGATATTGGTGCCCATGTGGGCTATTTTTCACTTTTAGTCGCTAATTTAAACCCCAATATTATAGTTCACTCTTTTGAACCTTCATCAAATATATATCCATTACTTCAAGAAAACACTATTTCTTTTCCGAATATTATTCCTCATAATTATGGAATATATGAAAGAAAGAAAACAAAATTATTCCATAGCACTTTTAACACAGGCGACAATAGTTTAAAAGAAAAAGAAATACAAAGAACAACAGTATCTTCTGGACAACCATTTGATGTAACAAAATATACTTGTAATGATTGTTATACAAAACTAATAAATGAATTTGATATAGATTTTGATCGTGTTGAACTTATTAAAGTTGATACTCAAGGTACTGAATTAGATATTTTGCTACAACTATTATCAATCCCAAAACCCAATTTTACTGTGATAATGGAACATGCTTCAGACTTATACAGTTATATAGAAAATCCTGAAAAATTTGAACTACAAAATCCATATCCATCTTATCATTATCCAATTCTCTCAAAATTAGATGTAGAATTAATACCATTAAAAACTTTGAGGAATGATCATATATTTAAATTGACTGAAAGAACAAAATATGATAATTATTGATAAAGAGATGATAGGTAAAATACCTATTAAAATATACGATGATGAAGTAATAGGCAAAGCTATAAAAGAAACTGGAATATGGGAACCAGAATTAACAAAGTTTCTATCTGATTTTTCTTTTAAAAAAACAAACCCCATATTTCTTGACATTGGTGCTCATATAGGTTATTTTTCGCTATTAGTAGGGCATAATTCATTTGTCAAAATTCATGCTTTTGAACCTCATCCAAATATTTACAAACTTTTACAATGGAACACCAGATTATACCCTCATATTATTGCTCATAATTATGCGATAGCCAACAAAGTAGGGGAAGCCCAATTATTCACAAGCTATACTAATACGGGAGATAATAGTTTAATTAGAGAAGAAATAGAAAAATGGAATCAAGATCAATATGGTTCAGAAGTTATATTCACTAAAAAAATCCATCATTTTGACATTGATTTGTCTAGAATAGAGCTTATCAAAATAGACACTCAAGGGACAGAACATATAGTTTTTGATCAAGTAAAAGATTTGATAAATGCAACTTTTATTATTGAAAAATCTGACTATATAAACACATATATACAAAGAAACACAAAAAACATTAAACTTCTATTAGAAACCCCTTATGATTATGTGTTCTGTATAGAAAATAACGAATAATGCGAGAATCACATAAAAAATGAGATGCATATATGTACCCGCACTTATGACCGGAATTGAAAATCCACAAAAACAATTGGCTTTACATCCAACCACTAATAGATATGGATTACATAGGGGTTTATATGATCCAGTGTGGTTTTCAGAAAAAAGTATATTTATCCATCCAGAAGTTCTTGTTAGTTATTATTATTCGGGTAGAATAGCAGATTATCGTAAAAAGCTTCATATACGTGATGATGTGCGTTTGTGGGCTGATTCAGGGGGGTATTCGATCTTTACTCAAGGGGGAACAATTAACCCCAGAGAAGTATTAACTTGGCAAGAAGAGAATGCCAATATAGCATTTTCTTTAGATATTCCGCCTGCTGCATCTTTTAATACTACAAGATGTTCTCCTGGACGGGTAGTTTATCATCAAGTCAAAGAATTTGAGAAACACGCCCAGTTATCATATAAAAACAATGTAGATTTTCAATCTCTACGAACTTCTGACAAACTAAAGATTTATAATGTTATTCATGGTTATAATAAAGAAACTCTAGATATATGGTGGAATTGTGTTACTAAAAATATACACTTTGAAGGCTACGCTACTGGGACAAAACCCACTCACAATATACTGCTCCAAGCCATGTGTGTCATGTTCTTATGGCACAAAGGAGTTAGGGAAAGAGTACATTTACTTGGGGTGGCGGGTATAAATGTTATTCCTGTATTAGTTTGGATGTCTCAATATATTGATTTAATTTCTTTCGACTCGACTTCTTATGGTTATGGAGCTAGAACCCGCGCTTATATGTTGCCAGATCGCATTAGATATTATACCCACTTTGGTAAAAAATACTTAGTTAAAAAGAATAGACTTACTATTCTGAACTGCCCCTGTCCCATATGTCAAGACGTTAAAACACCAGACTATTTTTGTGAAAGTGGTATTACTTGGCCAGGAATGCTTATTTCTTTACATAATTTGTGGTTAGTAAAACATTACGTTGAAGAATTAGAAAAAGTATTATTTATCGAAAAAGATATAGGAAAATTCAACAGCTTAATTAAACAACATACGGGAAGAGCTTCAGACGATGTGTTTCACGCGATTAACTTTGTTGAAGCTGTTGTAAAAATGGGCTATGATAAAGCTTATGATTTATATTTTGCTAATAACGATATAAACAAACAGAAATTTAAACAAAGGACTTTGTTCAATGTATAGAATCGAAATTTATAAAGATGGTGAATCAAGAGGGGTTGTAGAATGCGAAGCTTTTATTTTACTAGATTCTAAAATACAAGAGAATGTAGAAAAAAATCACGAAGCCCATGTTGTTTGGGAAAGTGAAACTGTAAGCCAAGTTACTTCTATGGCTGTGGCATTATGGAAAGCCCAACCAATGTTTGTTGAATTGTTACAACTAGTCAGTAAATCATGGGACAATATAACTAAAGAATCTGATAAAAAAATATGGACGAAGTAATTTTCTCTCCTGCTTATTTTGGTAAACATAACTATGCTCAATACGAATTAATGAAACAAAATTTACAAGAAATTTTAAACAAAGAAAATGTAATCATCGACACTGATTTTATTCAACCAGAAGAAGTTCGTAGTTACTTTTTTGAAATATTCGGCATTGAGTTTATTAAACACCATAAGAGGGTTTTATTACAATCTGATAGTCGTAGACGTTTAAGAAGGATTCGTAAAATGCTTAAACAATTAGTAATCCAAACTGGTGTTGTTTTCATGGAAAAAGGCAGATATCGAATGAGGGTAGAAAACTAATGTCAACTTATGATTGTATTGAAGAAATAGTTGCTTCTAAAGTAACAAATTATAATCCAACTTTTTGGTGTAGACATCAATGGTCAGAATGGTGGTTTATAAAAAGACCAATAATCACAAATAACAAATTACTTTATAAAAAAGTAACACAATGCAAATGGTGTACTAAATGTGGTAAACACAAATCCCAAATAATTTATGACCCATATTAACAAATTTGTTCATCTGGAATTCATATTGATATTTATGTAATAGATAATGAATAATTTTTATGTTTATATATATTTAGACCCTAGAAAACCAGGGATATATAGATACAGAGATTTTGAATTTGACTTTGAGCCATTTTATGTGGGAAAA
>Ga0315277_10005787_pt1 | contig 16241 bp, 14 predicted proteins | sample YL17G05_15_MG_FD_203695 | JGI IMG/M metagenome (GOLD analysis project Ga0315277, IMG submission 203695) | Sediment microbial communities from Yellowstone Lake, YNP, Wyoming, USA - YL17G05_15 | ecosystem: Environmental > Aquatic > Freshwater > Lake > Sediment | place: USA: Wyoming | collected... | reverse complement strand
ATGTAATGGTAGGGTTTCCAGGAGAAACAGAGGAAGATTTTCAACAGACTTTAAATACTTTTGAAGAAATAAAATTTGATGATGCCTATACTTTTATTTATTCCAACAGAAAAAATACCATTGCTTCTCTAATGCCTAATCAGGTTCCTTTACAAGTTAAAAAAGAAAGATTACGGAGACTTATTAATTTACAAAAGGAAATCTCCACCAAAATTAATAAAAAATTAGAAGGGGAGATATTAGAAGTTTTAGTGGATAAAAAGTCAATAAAAAATATCCCCAATCAACTTTCAGGTAGAACCAGAACTAATAAAACCGTTGTCTTTATTGGTGAGCAAGAATTGGTTGGACAATTAGTTGAGGTGAAAATTCTTAAATCAGATACCTGGACCTTATATGGAGAATTAGTTAAATGACTGGCAATAAGGAAGATAATAATTTATTAATATTATTAGGTTCAACCGGGGTAGGTAAAACAGATATTTCCATTAAATTAGCTAAAAAATTACCTGATATAGAAATAATTTCTGCAGATTCCATGCAAATATATAAATATATGGATATTGGGACTGCTAAACCTAATAAAAACATATTAAAAACAATCAAACATCATATGATAAATATTATTGACCCAACAGAGAATTTTGACGTAATCCAATATAGTAAATTAGCGATAAAAATAATATTAAATATTTTTAAAAGAGGTAAGATACCAATATTAGTTGGTGGCTCTGGACTTTATATTACTTCAATAATTGAACCAATCTTCTCAGGACCTAATAAAGATAGTATTTATAGAGAAATATTAGAAGAAGAATCAAAGATTTACGGTAAAGAGTATTTATATAATAAACTAGTTAAAATAGATCCGATTTCTGCTTTAAAAATTAATTCAAATGATTTAAAAAGAATAATTAGAGCTCTGGAAGTGTATCAATCTACCGGTAAAACCATCTCTTATTTACAGAAAAAAGCTTATAATAAAAATGCAAAATTCAAATATCAAATTATAGGACTCAAAAGGAATAGAGAGAATTTATGTCAAAGGATTAATTTAAGAGTTGATAAGATGATTGAAGATGGTTTTATTGAAGAAGTAAAAGCATTAAGAGAAAAATGGTACGATGAAAATTTAAACTCTATGCAGGGGTTAGGTTATAAACAGATAAATAAATATCTTGATGGTGAATATGACCAAGAAACAGCCATTAACTTAATCAAAAGAGATACTCGCAGATATGCAAAAAGACAAATGACCTGGTTTAATCATAAAATAAAAAATATTGAATGGATAAATTTAGATAAGTATAGTGAAAATGAAGCAATATCGATGATAACAAATAAAATAGAAAATAAATGTAGAGGTTCAATTCACTAAATCCGCCTTTTCCTTTGTCATTGCGAGCTTTCGAAGAAAGCGTGGCAATCTCATTATTTCCTTTATATCGTTCAACCTCATTCTGCCTAGACTTCTGTCATTCCCACGAAAGTGGAAATGTATATTTCCCCTTCCATCCAAAAACCAGAAACCTTTTCTTTTAAAAAGAAGGATTTTTTAAAACCTTTGTCGTATTATTATTAAGAAGTAGAAAAATTGAAAAAGACTAATTCTTTTAACCGCTGGTGGCGATTTAATAAGATAAATATATATTCATGAAGTGTTACAAAAAACCGTTGTACTAGCTTAATAATTCGGTAACTTTTTCTAACCGATAAAAGAAAATTCTTGGGTTTTAATCTGTACCATTATCACAAACGTATCCGTATTCGTATAGCACCTCAAACCATTAAAAGATTTAAGATTAAAATTCGCGAAATAACCTCAAGGAGCAATGGACAAAATATAATAAAACGAATCTTAAGACTAAATCTCTACCTAAGAGGTTGGATACAATACTTCTCTCTATCTGACACCCCCTATATTTTAAAGATGTTGGAGGGTTGGATTAGAAGAAGACTGCGAATGTGTCTATGGAAACAGTGGAAGAAGAGACGCACTAAATATCGTAACCTTATTAAATTAGGGTTTCCAAATTGGTTAGTTTTTAGTTTAGCTAATACCCGGAAAGCTTACTGGCATATTGCAGGTGACTCTTTAAACAGCGTACTACCAAATGCCTATTGGGCTAACCTTAATCTTATGAGCCTGACAAATCGTTATTGTGATATTCGTAGTACTTTGTGAACCGCCGTATACTTGACGGTACGTATGGTGGTGTGAGGAGACGGTAGATAAATTAATTATCTACCTCTACTCGATCTTGTTCCGTTCAAATTATTTATGGGCGTTTTATTACGCTCTTCCTCTCAATGAGGGTAGTGTTTACCTCTATTTTTATTGTTTCGGCAGGTGCCTCATCTACTCTTTCAACAAGGCGTTTTAATGCAATCATACCCATCCTCTGTTTATAGACCATTACAGTGGTTAATGGAGGATCAATCATTTTACAAAACGGCATGTCGTCAAAACCAATCACTGAAACATCTTGCGGAATCTTAATTCCAAATTCCTTCATAGCTTTAATTGCACCGAAGGCTATTATATCGTTATCTGCAAAGACGGCAGTGGGCAATTTAGGTTTTTTCTCCAGAATTTCTAACATATTTTTGTAGGAACCATCTATAGTTGACTCAAGACAGAAGATGAAATTTTTATTGAGCTTTAATCCCTTATCATTAATAGCTTTTTTAAATCCAGCCATTCTCTGATCAAAATTGTTTATCCACACCGAGCTATGCAGATAGCCAATGTCTATATGTCCTAATTCTGCAAGATAGCATGTGGCTTTATAAACACCTTCTATGTTATTGATTATTACAGTATCAAGGTTTTCACTTTCGAAATAACTATCTAATAATAGCAGTGGAATATTTAACTTTTTGAAAGGCTTGAGATCTTCTTTAGTCATTTCAGTGGCTAATAACATAATTCCGTCGGGAGATGTTCTCTTAATCATATGAAGTATTTTCATTAAGTTATCTTTGTTTTCATCCATATATGTTACAATCAGGTTGTAACCAAGGCTACGTGCTTCTCTATCGATTCCTTCCATCAACGCAGAAAAAAATGGTGTGTCAGATACCACAAGGCCATGTTTTTTATAGATTATAAAACGTATGTTGCGGTTGTGGGCAAGAGCAGATTTTGAGAGTATATTAGTATTATATCCCATTTGCCCGATTACCTTTAAGACCTTTCTGCGCGTTTCCTCGCTAACACCAGGTTTGTTATTTAGTACAAGTGAAACTGCAGAAGGTGATATAGACAATTTTTTGGCGATATCCTTTGCTTTTAATTTCATAATTTACATACCTTTCTTACGAAAATTAAAGTTAATTTAAACTTTGATAAATATATTTTATTGCATATCGAGAATAAAATCAACTAAAAATAAAAATATTATAAATATATTTAGTTTGTGATTCAATTTTATACAATACAATGGTAGAATATCGAGGCATAAAAGTGTTAATTATTTACAAAATATAGAAAGATATATGAGCTTTTAATCTCATAAAAAAAACAATATCTTAGAACCATAAGTTCGATGTGAAACTTTATACATATAACACTTTTGATTATGATGCAATAAAATATTCTGATAAGGGTCTACAAGCATTTAGTTTTTTAAATTCATTCTATGTTTGTATAATTTAGCCTTAATAATATTAAATGTTTATTAGGGTTTACTTATTTTCATATATTCTATGTTTAATAAAGAAAATCCAAAATAAATATTTAAATATAAAGGATTACATCCAATTTCTAATAAGGTAACTCAATAAATTTAAATATTTCATATTTTATTATTGACATAAATTATTAAAAATGATATATATATAATTAATATATTTAGTAAAAAACTATATTTATTTATAAAAAATAAAGTAAAAGGGATTGATTAATAATATAAAATAATAAGCCTTAATACTAATGAATATGATTCGTAAATTCTGTGAACAAAGATCTTTTTTCTATTAATACTCTTTAAAATATAATATAGGGGATTTCTCCAATTGTAACCGGATCTATCTTTCGATTAATTGTTCTTCTTTAATACTGGATAGAAAAATTATCGGGATCTTTTCAATGTCTGTTCAGTAATTTAAAAAATATACTTCTTTTGATTCTAAAAATTTGTATATAAGTCAATAGTATTTTTTTCAACAAAATTTGATTAATATGATAACCAATAATAGGATTGAGGATTGGATAATGCGATGTGTAAATTAGCGACTTGGGGGAAAACCGTTTATCCTATACATCGAGAACAGAGGGAAAAATATGGAATACAAAAAAAGCAAGATTAAAATCTTGATTATTGCCATATCGATTGTTGGTTTAGCAATTGTGTCGTGGCTTTATGGCTTTACCGTTGTTCAAATTAAGCAAGTGGAGGAGCTGAAGATCAGCGAAGAATTCGATCCGAAAGCCTTCGTAGATGAGATATGGGAGAGCAAGCTTATTCCCACCATTAAGGAAAAAGCGGTTGATTTGTCTGCAGTGCTGGGAAAAATAAAACCTGATGATAGTGGTTTTACCTCGAAAGATAGTCTTATTCCAATTGTTGAGGAATATGGCCTGAACACGGTAGGCGAAGCCCATGTGTATATGGTTAAGGGACAAGGCAAGGTGATCAATGTTAACACCAAGACTAGCATCGGGACACTCGAACTCTTGCTTGACGGATATACAGGTCCTATCAAGGTCATATTTTACATTGGTCCGCGGATCCCAAGCGATGAGAGTTCGGTTCGAGATGCCGTGGGCTTTATCAATTTTGGAGATTTCAAAGAACAAACCGAGTATGGCAAAGTCGCTGCTGAAATCAACAAGCGCAGCTTAAGTCAAGTTGACCTTCCATCTGATAAAGATAGCTTGCAAGGTAAAACAATTAATTTCTATGGGGCATTCACAATCCGGACATTCAACTTGGTTGAAATTGATCTGAAGGAGATCAAAATCGTCCCAATCCGAATAGATATCGTGGAGGTAACACAATGACTGAACCATCCATTGTTAGTAATTCTGTTGCAGTGCCTGTATCTGGCCCTAACGGTGATGTGATCCTGCGTACCGAGAGTATTACCAAGGTGTTCCCTGGCACAGTAGCATTGGATCAGGTGAATTACAACGTGTATCGTGGCAAGGTAAACGTCCTAGTTGGGGAAAACGGAGCTGGTAAGTCAACATTGATAAAGATCCTGGCTGGTGTTGAGCAAGTTACAAAAGGTAAAGTCATCCTAGAGGGGGTAGAAATCCACCTAAGGTCACCTCAGGATGCAATGCGCCATGGGATCGGCATCATCTACCAGGAATTTGATTTGTGCCCCAACATGAGTGTAGCTGAGAACATTTTCCTGGCGCGTGAGTCCATCCGCTATGGCATGATTAATAAGAGAACTCAGCAACAACGCACCAGCGAATTAATCCAGCGCCTGGAGCACCAAATTGACCCAAACACCTTGGTGGGCGACCTGCGCATTGGCGAACAGCAGATTGTTGCAATTGCCAAAGCACTGGCACAAGATACGCGCATCCTGGTTATGGATGAGCCTACCTCGGCTTTAAGTACTACTGAAGTCGAAGTGTTTTTTCGTGTCATTAACGAGCTTAAGTCACATGGAATTACAATAATCTATATTTCACACAAGTTGGACGAAGTGCTGCAAATTGGTGACTACATTACTGTTCTGCGCGACGGGCGCGTGGTAGGTAAAGAAGTTGTAAAGAATGTCGATCTGCACTGGGTTATTGAAAAGATGATAGGTAGGGAGCTAGAGACGTTGTTCACACATAAAAGGCACGAGATAGGTAAAGTGCTGCTACGGGTGGAGGACCTAACTTTACCCAGGGTTGGTGGAGGCTATATGGTTAATCATGCCTCTTTCGAGTTGCATAAAGGTGAGATCCTAGGCATTTATGGTTTGAAGGGCGCCGGCCGGTCCGAGATGTTAGAATGCTTGGTAGGCGCTAATCCACGAGCGACTGGTAAAATCTGGCTCGGAGGTCAAGACATTGGGGGCAATACGACATTGAAACGTATTGAGGCAGGACTTGCGTTGGTGCCGGAAGACCGACAGCGAGATGGTCTTGTGCTAACGTTATCTGTTGCTCATAACATGATCCTGGCTAGCTTGAAAAAATACCTCAACCGTTTTCGGTTGTTTTTGGTCAGGAAGAAAGAGAAGAAAGCTGTCAACACCTCGATCAAGGAATTGTCCATCAAAGTTGCTGATCCTAGAAATCTCATTGTATCGCTCAGCGGCGGCAACCAGCAGAAAGTTGTTGTGGCCAAGGGGCTACTCACAAATCCCAAGGTACTAATGCTGGATGAACCGACGCGAGGCATCGACGTCGGCGCAAAACACGAGATCTTCGAAATTATGGGGAGTTTAGCCACTCAAGGATATGGAATCCTGTTCGTCTCATCCGAGTTGAAGGAGATCCAGGCGATGTCGGATCGCATCCTGGTAATGTCGAAAGGTATAATTACCAGTAATTTTACGGGAGAAGAGGCGACTGAAGCGAAGCTGATTAATGCATCAGTTGTTGATAATGGGTTAGAAAATAAAGGTAAACAATAACAAATAGGAGGTAAATCAACAATGGGCGAAGGTAAAGCTACTAAGACGAAGCGATTGAAGCGTATCACTAAAACGGATATCCTAGAGTTCGTTATGAAGGGACGTGTGTTCTTTGCCCTGATTATAGTTATTGCAGTGTTTACAATAGCCTCACCTGGATTCCTGAACATAGCGAACATCGTTATCATGTCGAAACATGTAGCAATCTTTGCAATATTGGGCATCGGTATGACATTTTTAATGATTGGTGGTGGCATCGATCTATCTGTGGGCTCACTTGCTGGCCTGACTGCAATGATTGCCGGTGGATTGATCAAAGAGGGTATTCAACTGCCCCAGCTTGGAATAATCGTATTCCCACATACCTGGATGATTATTGTTATTACGCTGTTGGTAGGAATAGTAATGGGCGCCATCAATGGTTTGGTGATTACTCGTTTCAAGGTAGCTCCCTTCATTGCCACCCTTGGGATGTTGTACATAGCACGCGGTTTTGCCGGATTGCGCAACAATGGTTACACCTTTCCTAACTTAGTTGGTAAGCCTGAATTTAGTAACACAGGTTTCGAGCGATTGGGCGCGGGTAACTTTTTAGGTATTAGCTACTCTATCTGGATTATGGTGGTCTTTGCGCTGGTGGCTTTCTTCGTCACGACGCGACTACCTTTTGGCCGCCATGTGTATGCGCTTGGTGGCAATCGGCGTGCCTCTGAGCTCTCCGGTGTGCGTACCAATCAAACCGAAACCATTGTTTATGTGATCAGCGGTTTCTGTGCGGCTGTGGTGGGGCTGATTATCGCCTCGCAATTGGTAGCTGCTCATCCGGCAACTGGTACAGGCTTTGAATTGACCGCCATTGCCGCAGTTGTTCTAGGAGGAACTTCCCTAAGGGGTGGTCGTGGCAGCATCGGCGGTACAGTAATTGGCGCCTTTGTCATAGGAGTACTGAGCGATGGGCTGGTCATATTAGGTTTTTCCACATTCTTACAAAATGTGATCAAAGGCGTAGTGATTGTGGCAGCAGTGGTCATTGACCAGAGCCAGATTCGCCTTGAGGAGCTTATTGCGTTGCAGCGACAAGAGTTAAAATAACCACCTAAAACCCGCTATCTATAAAGGGTTTTGGAGTTGGAGAGCAAATTAAAAAAAGGTGTCCTTGAAAATCGTTGGTAGATAAGGGTTTCAAAATTTTGCGAAGGACACAATATTAAAAAGAAGAAGGGGGTGATCACGAAATAAAATGTATTTAGTTTATTTGCAAATGATTAAAATAATTTTATTAAATTAAATGGAGGTACAGAAAGGTGATAAAGAAATGTTTATTAATAATTCTTGTTGGTGTTTTGTTAGTAACTATAAGTTCGTTTGGAATATTTGCAAAAGAAGAGCCTAAAGTGATAGCTGTAATTGTGCCACCGGTGGAAAATCCCTTCTTTGGAACGATGCAGGAAATAGCGGCAGCCAAGGCTGAGGAGCTGGGTTACAGAACAATCAAGCTGGTCCATGATGACGATGCCAATAAACAAATGGAGCTGTTCGAGACCGTTATTGCCCAGGGCGTGTCAGCGATAATTCTAGATAATGCCGGGGCTGATGCTACCGTGGCAGCGGTTCAGAAGGCCAAGGATGCCGGTATCGGCTGTTTCCTGGTGGACCGAGAGATTACCAAGGAAGGTGTGGCGATATCCCAGATTATATCAAACAACTACCAGGGTGCTACCATCTTGGCAGAGTACTTTGCAGAGTTAATGGTTGAGAAAGGCAAATACGTCGAGCTAACAGGGAAAGATACTGATACCAACGCTCACATCCGCTCACAGGGTTATCACGCCGTTATCGACCAGATTCCGGGTATGGAGATGGTTGCCCAGCAGACTGCCAACTGGAGCCAGACGGAAGGCTACAGCGTAATGGAGACTCTTCTGCAACAACACCCAGAGATCAAGGGTGTGATCTGTGGTAATGATACTATGGCCCTAGGCGCCCAAGCTGCCTTGTTGACAGCTGGAAGAGCCGATGTGATTTGTGTTGGGTTCGATGGCAGTGATGACGCCATTGAGTCCATTATGAAAGGTGAATTGAAGGCTACATCGCTACAGCCAGTGGCTGAGATGGCTACGCAGGCTGCTATCCAAGCCGACAAGTGGATCAAAACTGGCAGCACAGGTAAACCTGAGAAACAGTCCATCGATATGGTATTGCTTACCCCTGAGAATGCTGACCAATATGAGAAATTTGCCCCCAAGCCCAAGCCGAAAGAATAAGCTGAGAAATAGGAATTTCTGAGGATGGAGGTGGTGCAAATGCTTTGAGCAAAAGTGTGCGTTACCACCTCCATCATGGGTATCTTCCGTTGCGGGTGCATTTATTATCGGCGTGTTGATTGATGGAAGTGTTTAAGGAAGGAGAAAATAAAATATATATGAAAGATAGTTGTATTACCTTCGGCGTTATTATTGGAACAAGAGGCATTTTTAATCCTCAGCTGGCTCACGGCGATAAAAAGATACTTCTAAAGACTTTAGATTCTCTGGGATATAATAGTATAATACTTCCCGAAGGTGAGACTTCTTCAGGAAACATTGAAACTTATCAGGATGCAAAAAAATGTGCCTCTCTATTTAAGAAAAACCAAGATAAGATCGACGGTATTCTGATAATTCTTCCAAATTTCGGAGATGAACTGGGTATTGTGAATAGCATTGTGCTCTCAGGTCTTAATGTTCCCATTTTGGTACAGGCTTCCTGTGATGAAATAGACAAGGTATCAGTTAGCGAAAGACGAGATTCCTTCTGCGGCAAGATCTCGGTGTGCAATAATTTTATTCAGTATGGAATTTCCTTTACTGATACGACTTTTCATACCGAAAATGTTGATAGTCCCGAATTTAAGACCGACCTGGATAGATTCGCTCGGGTATGTAGGATAGTTAGTGGACTAAAAAATGCTCGATTAGGGGCAATAGGAACACGTCCTGCTGCTTTTCAAACTATGCGTTTTAGTGAAAAAATATTACAGGATTTTGGAATTACCGTTGTTCCTATAGATCTTTCAGAGATTTTAGCTGTAACTGGTAAAGTTGATGCAGCAAAGGTAGCCTCAAAAGTAGATGAAATAAAGAATTATGGACAGATTCCTTCAAGAATCCGAAGCGATAGTATTTTAAAGCAGGCTCGCTTTAGTCTTGCGGTTGAAGAATTTATTGAAAAAAATGAGCTTATTGCGGGAGCTATTCAGTGTTGGGATAGCCTGGAATATAATTATGGTTGTGCAGCTTGTCTAACAATGAGTATGCTTAGTGAGAGAGGGATTCCTTTTGCCTGTGAGATGGATATCACCGGTGCTTTAAGCATGCTTTGTTTACAATTGGCATCCGGTAATGCCTCGGCCCTTCTGGATTGGAATAACAATTATGGGAGTAATCTTAATAAATGTGTCTGTACACATTGCAGTAATTTCCCCAAGAGCTTTGTGGATAATGACCTAGAAATTTCTGAACTGGATATTCTTGGCGCAACTATTGGTCAGTATAGATGTTTTGGCGCCATTAAGGGGCATGTTGCACCGGGAGATTTTACATTTTTTAGGGTCTCTACAGATGATAGGAAAGGATATATAAAGAGCTATACTGGAGAAGGGATCTTTACAGATGATCCATTTCCTATGGACGGGGGGATTGCAGTAGTAGAGGTAAAAAATCTCCAAAAAATAATGAAGTATATTTGCAGTGAAGGATTTGAGCACCATGTTGCCATGGTCAGGGGTAATGTTGCTGATATCCTTGAAGAATCTGCTAAATATTTACAGTGGAAAACTAATAACTTCCAAAAATAATTTTAATTAAATTTAGTCTTCTTTATATTTATTTAGAACATAATCAATCAGGTGGAAATATTCTTGGATAGAATAAAATTTTTGAAAAATAAAGCAATACAAATACGTAAAGAATTGTTACAGATGATTTATGATGCTAAGACAGGGCATACGGGCGGATCTCTATCATCAGTAGATATATTGGTGTCACTTTATTATGAAATTATGAAAATAGATCCTAAAAATCCGAAATGGAAATCTCGTGATAGATTTATTCTCAGTAAGGGGCATAGTGTAGAAGGATATTATACTATTCTTGCAGATTTAGGTTTTTTCCTAAAAGACGAGTTAAAAAATTTTTGTAAATTTAATTCAAGGTTAATAGGACACCCAAGTGTAAAGATACCAGGAGTAGAGATGAATACAGGAGCCCTTGGGCACGGTTTATCAGTTGCTGTTGGGATGGCTCTTGCAGGAAAGATGGATGAAAAAAATTATAAGGTTTATGTGCTTATGGGAGACGGAGAATTGGCAGAAGGTTCTATATGGGAAGGAGCTATGGCAGCAGGACACTATAAATTAGATAACCTTATTGGAATTATTGATAGGAATCACTTACAAATAAGTGGAAATACCGAAAACATAATGAGTTTAGAAAATCTTAAAGAAAAATGGAATTCATTTGGTTGGAATGTTTTGGTCGAAGATGGTAATAACATTAAAAAAATGATAGATATATTTAAAAAAATACCGATAGCAAAGGAAAAGCCCCATTTAATAATAGCTAATACAATTAAAGGTAAGGGAGTACCCTTTATTGAAAATGATGCAAAATGGCACCATAAAGCACCTAACCAAGATCAATTAAAAGAAGCGTTGGAGATATTAGATTCCTTACTAAAGAAAGGTTTAAATATATAAATGAACACTAATATACCATGTAGAAAGATGTTTACTAATACACTTCTGGAGCTTGCAAGAAAAGATTCAGATATTATTGCCATAACTTCTGATGCAAGAGGATCAGTAACTTTGGAGGATTTTGCAATACAGCTTCCCCAGCAGTTTGTTGAAACAGGAATTGCAGAGCAAAATGAAGTGAGCATAGCAGCGGGACTTGCTGCATGTGGCAAAAAGCCTTTTGTATGTGCGCCAGCATCTTTTTTATCTGCAAGAAGTTTAGAACAAATTAAAATAGATGTTGCCTATTCAAATACTAATGTAAAGATTATTGGAGTAAGTGGAGGAGTAAGTTATGGACCTTTAGGGTCTTCGCACCATTCATTACACGATATTGCAGTTATGAGAGCAATACCGGGAATCTGTGTTATTCTGCCATGCGATATACACCAAACAAGAAAAATGACGAAGACTCTTGTAGATTATATTGGACCGGTTTATGTAAGAATGGGAAGAAGTGTTGTACCGGATGTATATACGAAGAATAATGCTCCATTTGATATAGGCAAGGCGAATACAATAATGGAAGGAAAAGATATAACAATTATAGGGACAGGAGAAACTGTAAAAATTGCATTTGAAGCAGGTATTTTACTTAAGGAAAAAGATATAAGTGCAAGGATAATAGATATGCACACAATAAAACCTCTTGATAAAGAGGTTATAATAAAAGCTGCAAAAGAAACGGGACATATAATTACAATCGAAGAGCACAGTATTTATGGAGGATTGGGAGCAGCAGTATCCGAACAAATAGTGCAAAACTTTCTTGTTTCTATGCGAATAATAGGGATACCTGATGAACCAGCAATTACTGGAACCTCACCCGAAATTTTTAAGCATTATGGATTAACAGCAGATAACATAGTTAATATTGCAGTAAAAATGTTAGATTAATTATAAAAAAGATAAATATAAAATAAAAGGTTGTAAGTGGAGGTCATAATTGGAAGATAGATATATTTTAGCTATAGATCAGGGAACATCAGCAACGAAGACAATACTCTTTAACAGAAAAGGGCAGGTTGTGCATCGCTGCAATAGAGTACATAAGCAGTATTATCCTAATCCCGGATGGATTGAACATGATCCTGAGGAGATTTATAAAAATACCCTGAAAGCAATACATGACATACTTTACGAAGTAAAGATAACAGGGCAGCAGATTATAGCTTTGGCTATTACAAATCAAAGGGAGACAGCATTAGTATGGGACAAACAAACAGGGAAACCGGTGTATAATGCTATAGTTTGGCAATGTAAGAGAGGGAGTAGTCTTTGTAATAGATTAATTGAACAGGGTTATGAAAAAATAGTTAAAGAAAAAACCGGGTTAGTTTTATCTCCATATTTTTCAGCAGCAAAGATAAAATGGATATTAGATAATGTTGAAGGAACCAGACAAAAAGCCGAAGAAGGAAAACTATTATTTGGTACTATTGATTCATGGCTTGTATGGAAACTTACTAACGGGAAAGCGCATATAACCGATTATTCAAATGCTAGTCGAACGCAATTATTTAATATAAAAGAGTTAAAATGGGACGAAGAGTTATTACAAATATTTACTATACCAAAAACTATGACTCCCAATGTTAAATATTCAGATGAAATATTTGGCTATACCACGATAAACGGAATATTGGAAAAGGAAATACCAATAGCTGGAATTATGGGTGACTCCCATGCAGCATTATTTGGACAGAACTGCTTTGAAAAAGGTATGGCTAAGGTAACTTATGGCACTGGGTCCTCTGTTATGATGAATATAGGTAAAAATATATTACAATCAAATAGTGGGCTTGTAACTTCCATAGCATGGGGAATGGATAATTACGTAGAGTATGTATTTGAGGGTAATATAAATTGTACTGGAGCAACCATTAAATGGCTTGTAGAGGATTTAGAGTTAATCCCTAATTCAAAGATATCTGGAAAGATAGCTGCTTCTATAGATAGTAATGAAGGTGTATATTTAGTTCCAGCATTTGTAGGTTTAAGTGCCCCATACTGGGACAGTGAAGCTAAGGCCTCTATTATGGGTATTAGCAGGGGGACAAAAAAAGCTCATATTGTAAGAGCTGCAGAAGAGTCAATAGCTTACCAGATAAGGGATATATTGGATTTAATGGTTAGGGAATCAGGAGTTAAACTTAAGGAATTACGTGTTGATGGAGGACCAACAAGAGATAACTTTTTAATGCAGTTTCAGGCTAATATACTTAATATAGCTGTTGTTCGTAATGAAATAGAAGAATTATCAGCCATAGGTTCCGTTTTTATGGCAGGGCTTGCAATAGGGTTTTGGAATAGTAAAGAGGAAATAAAAGCATTAAGAGCTCCTGATGTAATCTTCAATTGTAAAATGGATAATAGAGAGCGAGATAAATTGTACAAGGGTTGGAAAGAAGCAGTAAGAAGGACTTTGTTTAATTATTAAATATTAAATTTTCCTATTTTGGAATTTTTTCTTTAAAACTTAGTTATAAATTATGTCTTTCTGTATCGGTGGAGCAGGTGGTAGATACCACCGGAGCGGGAGATTGCTTTATCGCTGGTTTTTTGTATGGAATGATTCAGTGGGGAGATATTCCGCAGGCGATTAAGATAGCCAACCTAACTGCTTCTTACTCTATCCAGAAGAAAGGGGTAGCAATATCTTTCCCGAACAAATCTGAGATAGATTGGAAGAAATTGGAATGAAGAAAAAGAGTACTATTTATGATGTGGCAAAAATAGCAGGAGTTTCTCCTTCAACAATATCAAGAGTAATGAATACCCCCGAAATAGTGGCAGAAGACACTCGCCAGAAAGTTATGAATGCCGTAAAAGAATTGACTTATATTCCTAATATGATGGCAGCAAGCATGCCCAGGAAAAGGACAAACTATATAGGTTTAATAATACCGGATATAACTAATATATTTTTTTCTAATTTGGTAAGAGGGGTTCAGGATGTTTGTGAAAAGCATGGATACAGCGTATTGGTGGTGAATTCAGACGATATTCAGGAAAAGGAAGGTCGTTATTTAAAACTTTTATATTCCCGACGGGTAGATGGAGTAATTTTGACAGTAGCTGGTTATCGGGAGGAGGAGTTTCCTAAAGAAGAGCTGTCCTTGCTTAAAAATATGAACATAGTGCTTATTGATAGAGAAATAAATGGAATGACAACTCCCATCGTTAAGGTAAATAATTTTGGAGGGGCTTATTCTGCAGTTAAATATTTACTCACAATGGGGCACAAGAAGATAATGTATTTAGCCGGAATAGAAGGGACCAAAACTAATCAGGAAAGAGAAAAAGGTTACCTTGTTGCCCTGAGAGAAGCCCATATAAATTGGAAAAAAGAATTGGCCGCTGATTTCCGTTTGGATACTGCTTATCAGAAAATAATACAATATTGGTCTCAGCTAAAGAATTCAGATAAACTACCTACGGCTATCTTTGCAGCCAATGACCTGATGGCTATCGGGGCTTTAAAAGCTTTTGCCCAATTAAAGGTCCGGGTACCAGAAGATATATCCATAATCGGTTTTGATAACATATCATTTTCTGATTGCACATATCCGCCCTTGACCACCATTGCTCAGCCTACTTACCTGATGGGTAAAAAAGCAGCTGAGACTTTGCTCAAAGTGATTGATAAGAAGAAAATAAAGAAATCTGTAGAGCTTGAAACTGAGCTTATTGAACGGGATTCAGTAAGCAGATGGGAAGTTTAAAAATGAAAAAAGGAGGCATTTTAAATCCTCAACTTAATCGAGTTATCTCTGAGATGGGACATCGTGATATGTTAATCATTGCTGATGCCGGTTTACCTATTCCTAAAGAGGTGGAGAGAATTGATTTAGCTTTAAAATGCGGAATTCCTTCTTTTGCAGAAGTCTTATCAGCAGTCTTTTCCGAATTAAAGGTTGAAGATGCCTATGTAGCTAAGGAAATTAAAGAAAAAAATCCTCAAACCTTAAATTTGATTTCCTCTTTAATAGGGGAAGTTAAGTTTATTACTCATGAAGAGTTAAAAGAATTATCTAAACAGGCCAGAGCGATTGTTAGGACGGGAGAATGTAGTCCTTATGCCAATATTATTCTAATCTCAGGAGTGATATTTTAAATGAAAGCTGTCAGGGACTGTCAGGGTGACGGTTGTACGTGCTCAATATTTCGGTAACTTTTTCTAACTTTTCGTAAGAGGTTTGATAAGTCCAGATTCCCATCTCCGTTGACTTGTATTGATTTTTAGATTACAAAATAAAAGAGGGTAAGCCGAAGAAGATGATTTTTTTATAGCTTACCCTTTTTTATTGTATTTTTATTTCTACTCAATTCTTTCACATGTAAATAGAAATTATTTAACAGAGTCTGTCCCGTATAAATACGAAAATTTAACGGGGCGAGCCCAACCCTACTTTTACTCCTGCTAATTCTTTCTGCACTTCCGAAAAGTGAAGAGAGTAATACTCTCTATTCTGCTGGTTTAAGCTGGTGAGCGTACTGTGTATTTCTTTGGTGTTTTCCAGAATCTGACGATAACCTTCCTTTTGTGCTGTTACTATTTCCTGCATAAACCTGTCGATACGAAAGATTAGAAGAATGGAAAGGGCGATAGGGAACCCTTGATTCGCAATAATGTTTGATAACATTTCAACATTCATTATTTCACTCCTTTCTCATTCCCGCCACCTTGCCCTCTTGGTAGGCCGGACATCCAAGTGCAGGAAGTTCTTCTTCTCATAAAACCCGATGCCGGCAAAATCTATATTCTCACATATCTCCAGAAGGGTAATCAGATTGATATCTTTTACCTTAATATCTGCCGCCAGCCCGATACAGTGATAACTGTTGACCACTCCACCCAATTTCCGGTTATATTCAA
>Ga0315277_10005786_pt1 | contig 16242 bp, 20 predicted proteins | sample YL17G05_15_MG_FD_203695 | JGI IMG/M metagenome (GOLD analysis project Ga0315277, IMG submission 203695) | Sediment microbial communities from Yellowstone Lake, YNP, Wyoming, USA - YL17G05_15 | ecosystem: Environmental > Aquatic > Freshwater > Lake > Sediment | place: USA: Wyoming | collected... | reverse complement strand
CCGTGAGTTTGGACGAGGCCTCTTTGTAGAAATCGTACCCATTGGCCTCCAATTGGACGGCGAATTTGATCATCTCCGCTCCCTGGAAAAAAACCGTCATGATGTATCCTCCTGTTTCAATCCATTTCCTGTTTTCTTGGACGTCTGTTCTCTGCGGTACACTGGTTCAAGAAGGGCGCACGGTCGTCGCAAACAACCGCTTGTATGAAACGGTACCGGCTTTCCCCTGCCCTAGAAAAAAACCCGCTTGTTCAAGCGGGTTTCCTGCCTTTTGCCTTTCAAACTTTCGATGCGGCTGTTTATCCATTGTTATAAAAATGAATACCTGAAAACGGGATCAGTGCTTTGTTAAACGGATCTCGGATTCCTTCCCCCAAATATCCTTCAGCATCACAACGTGCCGGCACTGGGGGCAAAGGATTTTGAAGATATCCAGACGACGGATTTCCTCGCCGGGACTCCCCGGTACCACCGGCATCAGTTCTTTTTGAGAATTCAACAAAAGCGTCGGATTGCCGTAAGCGAGCGTTCCAAGGCGTCTTGCCAGCCAGCGAAGGTGCGCGACGGGCGCGATAACCGAACCGCACGAATCGCAGATTGCCAATTCAAGTTCGATCGACTCAACGGCTAACTTCCGATCAAACAGGGCCAAATCGTACTGCTTGGTCAATTGGATGCCTTTTTCGGTAATGCAGTTCGCCTGGCAGTTCCCGCAGAAATTGCACACGTCGTACCGCATTTCAATCCTGCGCAACGGCATGGGAAGGTTCGCCGCAACCGGTTCTTCCGGATCATACACCCGGATAGCCCCGGCCGGGCAGACCTGGCCGCAGGCGCCGCAACCCACGCAATATTCCTCGAAGTACTGCGGTTTCCCCCGGTATCCATCAAACGGTTCGTGGGGTGCAAACGGAAATCGGGTCGTGTACGGTTTTGAAAAAAGCGACCGGACCGCTTCGCGGAGTTCACGCAGTTTGGGATAACGCATCGCAGCCTCGATCACAGTTTCGGTTGGTCGCCGCGGTCTTCCCGATACCGGTCGACAACGCTGCGTTCCCAGAGTTTGACGCCAAAAATATGCGCACCGCGTGCCAGTGCATGGGCGGCCACCGGAGACGTCAACAGCAAAAATGGAATACCCACAAGCGCCTTGATTCCAAACGGGGTAAATCCCCTCATCACGAATATACCAAAAAGAATACCACAGGTGCCGAATGTCACACATTTGGTCGAGGCTTGGAGTCGGTTGTATACATCGGGAAGCCGCAACAATCCCAGACAACCCAATGCGTTAAATGCGACGCCGATCCCGATAAAAATCATACCCAAGAGTTCATTCCAGGTCATAGGCTTATTCATCCAAAGTTTTGTGAGCAAGGTATTTGGCCAGTGCCAGTGTTCCGATAAAAGACAAGAAAATCCACGCCAAGGCAATGTCGATCAAAAAATCACGGTCCGTCATCACCGCCAGCAGGGCTGTCATGCCGACAGCCAGAATGCCCATGATGTCGATGGCCACCATGCGATCAGGAATGGATTTCCCCAGCCAGGCGCGGATCAAACACGCGAAGCAGCAGCCGACCAGAATAATAAAAAAAGTGTTCATACGCTTTCTCTTAATCAAATATTTTAATTAAAAGTGACTCAAACACACCAACGATATCCTCACTCGCCCTTTGCACGTCGGTGTGCCGCACGTTGATCCAATGGATGTACAGCACGTCGTCTTTCATATCGATGGTAAAGGTTCCTGGAGTCAACGTGATGGAATTGGCAAGAAATACCCTTCCCATATCGCTTTGAATCCTGGTTTTGACCTTGACAATTCCGGGTTTGATCGGCATACGGGGATGGATAACCCGGTAAGCCACATCCAAATTCGCTTTGATCAATTCCCGCAGAAAAATTGGAATGTAAACCAAAAACCAGAACCAACGTTTGAGCTCGAAGACCCTTGCCGGTTCTTTCACGAAAAGATCGCCAAAGATGAATCCCACCAACACCGAGACAACGATTCCAATGGCGAGATGCTGCCAATCGAACGCCCATGTCAACAGGAGCCAAACAAGGCAGGAAAATAAAATCAAAACAAATCGCTTCACCTCAGCCTCCAAGAACATTTGCGGCGTAGGACAATCCGTCGGACAGCACACGAACAGCAGGATCCAAAACAGCGGCTTTCAACGACGGAATCAACAGCAAGCCCATGGTTGTGGACAAAACGACCAAAACGATCATGGCAAGGCACATCCACGAAGGCACTTCCCGGACGTGCTCCCACACGGTTTTTCCCTCTCCGCCGAAAGCATACCGCATCACCTTCATGAACGAGGCCAGCGTCAATAAACTTCCCAAAATGGCCCAGACCGCATACACCGGATGTCCCGCCTGGATGCAGGCCATGACAATCAACAGCTTGCTCCAAAATCCGTTAAAAGGAGGTAGACCGGCGATGGAAAATGAGGCGATCAGGGTCGTGAAATGGGTGATGGGCATCTTATCCTTCAACCCGCCCATTCGTTTGAGGTTGCGCGTTCCCGTGGCAAATTCCAGGGATCCTGCATTGAGGAAGAGCAGGGATTTGAAAACCGTGTGGTTCATCAGGTGAAACAATCCGCCCAAAATTCCGAGAGGCGTTCCAAGGCCGATTCCAAGAACAATATATCCCATCTGGCTGATGCTGTGGTACGCCAGAAGTCGTTTCAAATCCCACTGACCCACGGCAAGAAAAACACCCAAAACCATGGAAACAGTGCCAAGCACCATCAGTGTTGTAAGAATGACCGGCGTCATGCCGATAACATTAAAGAACACCCGGCACATCGCATACACCCCGAGAACTTTGATCATCACACCCGAAAGCATGGCCGAGATCGGTGCCGGTGCGGAGGGATGGGCGTCGGGAAGCCACGCATGAAATGGCATGAACGCCCCTTTCAAACCAAAGCCAATAAAAAAAAGCACTCCAATAAAATAAAGAACGGGACTCGCTGATTTTCCCGTCAGCACTTTCGACGCATCGGCCAAGTTCAGTGTTCCTGTCAAGTGATAAAACAATGCAATTCCCAGAAGAATAAAGGAGGAAGCCAAGCCGCCAAGCACCTGATATTTAAACGAGGCTTCCAGCTCTTCGGCTTCGACACCAAAAGCCACCAGCGCGTAGGAAGAAATGGCCGTAATCTCAAAAAAGACAAAAATGTTGAACAAATCGCCCGAAATGACAATGCCGTTGAGACCGGTGGTCATCAGGAGAAAAAGGGTATAATATTTCCCCTTATCGGTGTAATGTTCCATGTACGAAATGGAATACAACGTGGAAAGGAATCCAATCACGTTGACCACAAGCAGCATGAGTACAGTTAAGCCATCTAAAACCATGCAAATTCCGAGTGGCATACCGTTCAGGGGTTCCCATCCGCCGACATAATAAACCGATGTGGTCTGTCCAAACCTCAGATACCACAGCGACAGCAGGCAAAGGAAACCGGTAGCCAGATTGCCGACAATATCGGGGAATCCTTTCCACAATTTTGCCAGTACCGGAGTCAGAAATGCTATCCCCAACGGAACAGCAACAAATAAAGGAAGCCAGTTCATCCGCGGAGTTTCCTGATTTTTCTCACATCATACGTGTCGTATTTTTCGTATAGGCGAACAGCCACGGCAGCCAGCAAGGCGGTGGTTCCCAGACCGATAACAATGGCTGTCAGAACCAGTGCCTGTGGAATCGGATCAACGAAAAACGTTCCTGCTTTTGTCCCCTCGGTTAAAATAGGCACAGTGCCTCCCCGACGATAACCGATTAGGGCAAACAAAAGATTGACGGAATATTCAATGATCGATAAGGCAATGAGGATTTTAAACACGTTCCGCTTGACCAGGACTCCGTAAAGTCCGATCAGAAAGAGGACAATGGCCATGACAAATACGATCATATTCTGTCCCCCACTTTTAGAATGGCCAGGCAGATAAAAATGGAAAACAGTGCCGCCGCCACTTCAATCCCAATCGCCAGATTGCACAGCGGGATGATCCCCGCGCTGAACAAATGGTACGGAAGACCGGGATTGACTTTGGTAATCACATTGGTGAAATAATAGGTTCCCCGGATCAGACCCCAAAAGGCCAGAAACCAGAACACAAAAAGCCCGACGCTTTCAAAAGCTGTGGCATTCCAGTTCAAAATCTGGCTTCGTACTTCGTCCGACCCGAATGCAAGAATAAGAAGCACAAACGAACCTGCGATGAGCACGCCTCCGGCAAAACCTCCTCCTGGCGTGAGATGCCCGTGTAAAACCACATACACGCCCAGAAGAAAGATGGACGGAGCCATCAACTGCGAGATGCACTTGACGATGAGTGTCATTCCCTTCATGGCCGTTTCCTCCCGATGTGTCGAAGCACGGCGACTGTTCCGGCAACCGAAGTGAAGAGTACCGTGGCTTCACCCAGCGTGTCGTATCCCCGGAAATCGAGAATGATGGCTGCCACGATATTGGCCGCGCCGGTCAGCGGCAGTCCCTGATCCAGGTAGACCTGGGCTATTCTGAGAACCGGATAACCGAATTTCGGCAGATGGCTGAAAACGTGAATGGAAACCGCAAGAAAAACTGCGATCGATACCAGTCCCAAACCCCAAACGAGAAGTTTACGCAACCCGAACGCTTCGGTTGTATCCTCATGGGTTGTCTTCAAGATTGCCGCAATCAGAATCACCAGAGTCAGCGTTTCGACAATGATTTGAACAATCGCCAGATCAGGAGCCTGTACCAGCAGAAAGACGATGGTTAGTGCAAATCCGCAGATTCCGAGCGAAATCACACCGGACAGCAGATCCTTGCTCTCCAAAGCAACAATGGCCCCCAGAATCATCAATACCAAAAGAAGTATCAATATCGTCAGCATGAACTAGCCTTTCATGAGTAAAGCCAGCAGGACCACCACACCCAATAAAAACCAGCTCATGTACATGGTCAATACGCCCGTGTGCACATGCTGTAAATTTTTAGCAAAGCCTAAAGTGGCTTTTGTCCCCAGTTCATAAACATCAAAGAATTTTGCTTCCGCCCATTCATAGATTTTCCGAATTCCGCCCAAATCCTGAACGGTTTTATAAAATTGTGCCCCGGTGACTCGATCTCCCGCATCCAGGATTTCTCCACCGGTAAAACTGTCGGACTTACGGATTGATTTCAGGCTTCCTGCAAGGTAAATAGCCAATCCTGAAACCAAACCAACCAGAATGAGAACCGTCGCCGAGCCCGGTGACCAGATTCCTATGTAAGAAATGCCCGGTACGGCCGGTGCAATGAAGTATTTCATTGGAATTTGATATGCAAAAATTCCAAAGACCAGACACAGCAGCGACAGAACCGCCATGGGTGCAGCCATTCCGAAACCGACTTCCTTGGGATTTTTCAAGTCCACATTCGACGACGGAATCCCCAGGAATACGGCATGGGCCAGTTTCATGAAACTCGCTAGCGTCAACGCGCTTCCGAACAGGGCTGCAATCAGCCATACGATCCACAAGCCGTCCCCGTTTTTACCGGCCTCAATCAAACCCTGGTAGATCATCCATTTCGATGCAAAACCGTTGAAAGGCGGAATGCCGGAAATGGAAACGGCCGCAATAAAAAAAGATAAAAACGTCAAGGGCATGTATTTGCCCAACCCGCCCAGCCGGTCCAAGTCGGTTGTTCCGACGCGGTGTTGAACCGCTCCCCCCGTAAGAAACAGGCACGATTTGTATATCGAATTGTTCAGCATGTGGAACAGTCCGCCGGCAATGCCGATTGCATTCCCGCTGGCAATGCCCAAAATCATGTACCCTACCTGGGAAACCGAATGGTAGGCCAAAAGCTTTCGAAAATCGTGCTGCACCAAAGCCATCATCACCGCAGCCAGAATAGTCAGGGCACCACAAATCATGAGTATCAACCGTGCGGCCTCCGAAACCACAAACAGAGACGTGCAAAGCCGGGCGAGCAGGTAAATCCCCAAAAGCTTGTCCAGGGCCGCTGGAAGATAGGCGGTGACAGGGATGGGAGCGGCTTCGGCGACATCGGGGATCCACGTGTGCAGCGGCATGGCCCCCGCTTTTGCGAATGCGGCGATGATCAGCGAGAAAAAAGCCACGTAGGTCCAAACCCCGTTGAGGGCAATTGTAGTGCCGGAGTGGATTTGGTAGGAGGAACACAACACGGTCAGAATGGCAATGCCCAGAAGCATGAACACGTCGCTTCCGCCGACCAGAATCAGCGTCTTTTTAGCGGGTTGAGCTGCCGAGACTCCTCCCATGAGGATAAGCAGGTAAAGCAGAATTCCCAAAAATCCCCAAAAAACCAGCAACAGGATCCAATGGTCGGACAACAGCACACCGTTGGTGCTGCCCAATGATAAAAGCAGGCAACCGTAATACCTGTTGATGTCGGAATGGGTGTGCATGTACGGGAGTGAAAAAAGCGAAATCAGGAAACCGAAAAGCCCCACTGCAAGAAGCACAAAACCGCTTAGGGCATCCACCCGCAGCATACAGGTTCCGGAAAACGACCATTCCAGCGGTTTTTGCAGAAAAATCCAGCTCACCGTTCCGAGGGAGGCCAACGCGCTAAGAACCGCAACTCCTTCGGGCAGTACCCTTGCCCGCCTGGGAAACAGGAAACAAACCAAGCCGGTCAATATCGGGATTGCGACGGCCGTCACCAGCCAATTCATATTGCGGGCATCCTATTTCTGATCTTTTCGGTTTTTTCGTGCGAAAGGCGGAGCAGATCGTTTCCGCTCAGACGTGAGCGTCCCGAGTCCATGTCGATTGCGACCATTCTTTCCGAGCAGCAATAGCACGGATCCATGGCCGCCAAAATCAAGGCCGCATCGGCGACATCGTAATGGACACAAGCCGCCTCGTTGGAAAAAATGTTGACGTAACTGGGTGCGCGCACCTTGTAGCGCACGGGAAAATTGGATCCGTCGCTCACGATGAAATGGAACACTTCCCCGCGGGGCGCTTCGGCTCGGCCGATTCCTTCACCGGGAGGCAATGCCTTGACGTGCAGATCGACAGGCCCCGGTTTCATCTGGCGGAGACATTGTTCGATGATGTGCATCGACTCTGCCGTTTCCAGAATCCGGACCGCGGCCCTGGCAAACACATCCCCTTCTTGCAGAACAATCGAATTGAACTGCACCCGGTCGTACGCAAAATACGGATCGTCTTTCCGCACGTCGATGGCGATGCCGGAGGCCCTGGCAATGGGGCCGACCACGCAATACGCCTTCGCCTGCTGCGGTGTGAGCACACCGATTCCTTTGGTCCGGGCGTGGATGACCGGATCGTCCATGACTGCGCCTCTGAACATGTCCACGGCGGGTTTTAATCCTTCCAGACAGGACCGTATCCACGGGATGTCCCCCTCCTGGAAGTCCCTTCTGACGCCTCCCGCCTTGAACATGGCGTAACTCTGACGGTTTCCTGTGATTTTTTCGAAAATATCGCAGACGGTTTCCCTGTATTTCCAGGCCCACATCCAAACCGTGTTGTATCCCAAAAAATGTCCGGCCAGGCCAAGCCACAGAAGGTGGCTGTGGATCCGCTCCAATTCGCAAATCACCGTCCGAATGAATTGAGCCCGGTCCGGAGCCTCGATCTCGGCAAGGTCCTCCATGGCGCGCACGGAGGCCGCTGGATGGCTGGTCGAACATATGCCGCATATGCGTTCGAGCAGAAAAACCACCTGATCCCAAGATTTCGATTCCGCCAATTTCTCGATACCCCGGTGGTTGTAGCCGATGTCGATGTCGAGTTTGACGACTTTCTCGCCTTCGACGTGGAGCCGGAAAAATTCGGGTTCCTCCTGCAGGGGATGGTACGGGCCAATCGGGATGATTTCGCTCAAGAATCCCTCCTCAGGGGATAAACGCCTTCAGGCCAATCTTCCGGAAGAATCAGGTGCGCCGGATTGGGGTGGTTGATAAAACGGATACCGAGCAACTCGGCTATTTCCCTTTCAATCCATTCGGCTCCTTTGATGACCGCTGCAATGGAGTCCACTGCAAGATCGGGTTTCCCGATAAAAACACGGAGGGAAAGCACCTGCGGAAGGTGTAAAAAATCGAAATGGTAAAGGATCTCGATGCCGTTCCGCGGGGTATCCAGCCCGGATGCGATGATGAAACGGGCCTGAAGCGTCTCGAATAAAAACCGGCTGAACGAAACCAGCTGAACACGGTCGATGTCCACGTAGATCCGTTTCTTGTTGTGCACGGTCCATTTCAGGATTTTTGGGCCGAACTCCTTGCGCAACGCATGTTCGATTTGGCTCCACTTCATGGTCAAGCCTTTTCTCGCAACTTGTTCAGCAGTTTGGCGATCCCCGCTACGATGGCCTCCGGATTCGGAGGGCATCCGGGGATGTACAGGTCCACCGGAAGAATTTCATCCACCGCCTGGGGGATCACGTAGCTTCCGGTAAACACCCCGTGCCCGAGGGAACACGTTCCAACGGCGATCACCACGCCGGGTTTCGGCATTTGGTGGTACAACCGTTTGACGCGCGGGATGTTTTTCAGCGTCATGTTCCCCGTGACCAGCAGGGCATCGGCGTGTCTCGGGCTGCCCACCAGTACGACACCGAACCGCTCGAGGTCGTAACGCGGCGTCAGGCAGTCCAGTATTTCAATGTCGCAGTTGTTGCAGCTGCCCGTGGAAAGGTGGTACACCCACGGCGATTTGGTCAGCGCAAACCGTTTCAAGCCCATTCGATTACCGTTTCAAAAATGCCAAAACCACGGCACAGACAGCCAGAAAGGTGACCGGGCCCCAAAACCACTTCATCGCCTGATCGATGCGAAGGCGCGGATTCGTGTTGCGGATCAGGGTCATGGCCAACAGCAACAAAACGAATTTCAGGATGGACCACAGCATGGACCATCCGGAAAAACGGACTCCACCCAAAAAGAGAAGCACCACCGCGGCGGGCAGGGTAAACTGCATCATCATCCGGGTAAGCTTGTACACCGCAAGCGGCGGACCCGAATATTCGACGAACGTCCCGCCCATGATTTCGGTTTCGGCTTCCGGCATGTCGAAAGGCACAAGGGTCAGCTTGGCCTGAACCACCATCACGACCGCCACCAGGGCCAAGATTCCTGAAACGGACCCGGCCACAGGACCGTTCAATGCCTGGTGTGCGTTCAGCTCACCCAGCCGCACGGCACCGCCTGACTGGATCACCGGGACCATCACGGCAAGAAGAAAGGGAAGCTCGTAGGCCAGCATGAGTTTCATTTCCCGGCTTGCTCCAAGCGAAGCAAGCGGATTTTTGGAGGCGAATCCGCCGACGATGACGGCCACCGATGGAACCATGAGAAAATACAGCACGACGAAGAAGTCACCGACGAAACCCCGATCGGGCCAAAGCATCGACACCCAGACCAGCGTTGAAACCAACGTTGCCGCGGCCATCCCGGCCAGAGGTGCGAGAAGGAACGTGGTCTGCGATGCCCCTGCCGGTACCAGCGTTTCTTTTCCGAGAAGTTTGAACACATCGTACACCGGTTGCAGCAATGGCGGACCCCGGCGCCACTGGATGCGGGCGGTAATCTTCCGGTCGAGCCAACTCGACAGCATTCCGGCGGCCGCGGCAAAAAGGAAACCCGGGAAAACAAGCGGAAAAACGATGTAATCGACGATCCAATTCATGTCAGACGTATTCTTCCTTTTTCCAGGGGAGGGCATACACAATCAAATGGTGTCCGATGGCGAAACGATTTTCTCTGGCATCCGGTTCAAATTCTCCGAAAGCAATTGCTCCCTCGGCACAACCGCCCATGCACACCGGCACCTCGTCTTCGCCCAGACGCCCAATGCAGAAGTCGCACCGCGACACCGCATAGGGAATCACGTCCGGAAGAATCACACCGAACGGGCAGGCAAAACAGCACGTTCGGCAGGCTACGCAGCGCATGGCAAGACGCTGGACGACACCGTGCACATCCTTTTCCAGTGCATCCGTCGGGCATCCTTCCACGCAAGGGGCCAGTTCGCATCTTCGGCATGCGACGGCGAATTCGGCCAATTCCCGCAAATACAGAATGCCATCGTTGTACGGGTGATAAAAATAGCTGCACCGAAGGTTGCAGGCCTTGCACGATCGGCATTTTTCAAGATCGATAAACAGCTTCTTGGCCATGTTCATTCCCAGATATCGGGCAGCCGATTCAACAAATCGTAGCGGAACACGGGACCGTCCTTGCAGATAAAGTAGCGATCGATCATGCAATGACGGCATTGGCCGATGCCGCAATACATTTTCCGTTCCATGGAAAGAAAAATCTGCTTTGGTTTGAGCCCCAGGTTCAGCAGTTTGAGCGTTCCGAATTTCATCATGATCGGGGGCCCGATCACCACGGCCACGGTGTCCGGAAGGTCGATATGGATTTTGTCCAGCAACAGGGTCACAACCCCCATGGCGGCTTTCCAGTTCGCGTCGGCTTTATCGACCGTCAAATGCAGTTCAATGTCGTTCTGGAACCGCTCGATCTGGTATTTGTACACAATGTCGTTCGGCGTGTTTGCGCCGTAGCACATGCAAATTCGTTTGAAGCGCTCTTTTTCTTGCAGCAGGCTGTACAACAAAGCCCGTGCGGGAGGAAATCCCACGCCACCGATCAGGAGCAACACCTCCTTGCCGAAAAACGCCTCGATGGGAAAACCGTTTCCGTAAGGACCGCGCAGTCCAACTGTGCCGCCCTCGCCCATTTTGTGCAGGCGGGAAGTCATGTAACCGACGTTCTGAATCGTGAGTTCCAAACGTTCGGGCGCAAAGCATGCGGAGGAAGGGGCGAACGGCGCCTCGCCGACTCCCGGGACCATCAATTCGACAAATTGTCCGCAACGAAACGCAAAGGGTTTTTCCGGTTTCAGCACAAAGGTTTTAATTCTCGGCGTCTCCGGAATGATTTTCTCAATGACCGCCTTTTGGGATTCATAGGGGTTCATTTTTCCTGGTCCCTTTTCGTCGCCTGCCTGCATCCAAATCAAAAAAGGCGGTGCGCTGGTCGATCTTGCCCTGGCAGGCTTCGATGCAACGGCCGCAACCCGTGCAGCCGCAGATTCCGTAATTTTCGTCAAGGTAATCGAATTTGCAGAAATACCGGTTTCGGAATCGCTGAACCAGACGGGGCCGGGGTGTGCCGCCGCCTGCCGTCACGGCATAACCCGTATACTGGCAGGCATCCCAGCCGCGGAGTTTCACGAATGCTTTGCGGGTGATGTCGTCCAAATAATAGCAATGGCAAGTGGGACAGGCATGGTTGCATGCTCCGCATTCCACGCACGTCTCCGAATGCTTTTGCCAAACCGCAGCATCCCATGCACCGACCAACACCTGTTTTTGTTTGTCCGACAGCCGATAGGCACGGTTTTTCCGTTCCACCGCTTGGACGGTTTGCTTCCTTTGATGCACGACCGCCTGTTTCTTTTCTTTGACAACGGTCTTCAGGTGGCCTTCAAAACCCGCCAACAATGCCCTTCCTTTTTTGCTTCCCACTTCCACGACGAATCCGCCGCGAACGCCGGACACGTTTAAATCGTATTCCTCGGTCGGATACGGTTGCCCTCCAACCCATGTGCAACAGCACGTGTCCAACGGATCGGTGCAGTCCGTACCGACCAGCACAGACCGTTCCCTTCTGGCTTGATAAGACGGATCCGCAAAATCACCCCCAAACGCGTGGTCCAAAATTTGAAGTGCCTTCAGGTCACAGGCTTTCGCGCCGAGGAACAGCAAAGAACGGATGGACGGATTGGGAACACCTGCAACTTCTTCCAGGGGGGGAAGTAAAAATGATTTTAGAGGCTGAGCGGCGCGGACACGATCGTAGACGATTCGTCCGGCATTTCCTGAATCGATCAGCTGAAAAAACAGATCCCTTTTTTCGGCAAGTGGGGCCAGGACGGTATACTGTTCCCTCCATTTGCCGAGGATCAAGGCCCAGTGTTCTGCGCTTATGTAGATCTGTTCAGCCGCCATACCATTCCGAAGACTCAGGAGACCGCCTCAACGCCGCAGGTGTTTATTCCACGGATAACGGAACCAATGTTCTTTGGGTTCAAAACGCACAGGAATAATCCTATCCGACAAAGCGAAGAACAAAAAGCCGATCAAAATCACGCTATCCACCTCTTTACTTTTTTGAGGAGGAAATTGGGGAATAAGTTAAAATAAAAATTATAAAAGGTATTGTCAAGAAAAAAGTGGCAACGGACGTTTATTGTGAAAAAGACTTGGCTGTTTTTACAAATGACTGGGAGCTTTCGGAATGCCTGCCGGGAACAGTACAAGGTGAATAATGTGAAATCCGCACCTTTAATATATCATGGTTTGCGGCCGAACAGGCATGGCGCCATGAACGGTGCGATTACGATCTATGAAAATCCTTTGATTCGGATTTTATCAACGACACTTTTATTAAAGTCATCAAGCGCTTGTTTGACGGAATCGGTCATTTCGGAAAAAAGAGCCGCCGATCCGGGCTGTATCCCGAAAAGTCGTGATTGCTTTCCTTTGGCCTGCAAAAGTTCCATCAGAAGGGTGATCGGCACTTGATGGGTGGAAATGGCGGGGAGGAGTCGCTTGGCGTCGGCGGCGCCCGACAGCTTCATCGCACCCGGTTTGTCACCGAAATCCACGGCGTCGATGAACAAAACGTTCCTGATGCGCTCGGTTTCCAGCAATTCGAGAACGACGTCTTCGGGATTGTGTTCCGGCTCGAAAAAAACATGTTCGGGGCGACGGCGTTTCAGCTGTCTCGCCATCTCGACACCAATCCCGTCATCGCTCCGGTCCGGATTTCCCAGACCGATGACCGCCGTCGATGCGTCCGCCAAGAGGATGGATAAAGATTGAAACGTGGCCTCATTTGACATCGCGTTCAAACCGGACCATGTGTGTGGAACAACTGATGCACGGATCGTATGCACGGGCAATGATTTCGGCTTGCATCCGGATCGTCTGGTCATCGGCGCCCTGCGACAGAAGGACTTCCACTGCTTTTCGCATGTATTTTTCAATGTCTTCCAGATTTTGCCCGGTCGGAATGATCAGGTTTGCATCCGCCACCAATCCGTCCTGGATGCGGTAGTAATGGTACAACGTCCCTCTCGGCGCTTCGACTGCCCCGACGCCTTCTCCTTCTTTACGAGACGGCTGAACGATCGGGGGATCGTTCTTCACCTTCAGGATGGAATCAACGATTTTGGGTATCTGTTCCAATGCCCAGACCATTTCAATAGCCTGGGCCAGGTTATTAAACACGGGATTTGTATGCCATCGTTTATTGCGGTGTTTTTTAAACAGTTTACCCGCTTGGCCGGTCAGCCGCTCGCCAAGGTTGTTCATCCGGGCGATGGCTCCGACCGTATACGGTTTCCCGTTGTACAGGCAGTGTTTGGCCGCGGAATGGGTACAGAAGCGTTCGTTCGTCAGCATACGGTATTCGCTCGCGTCAACCACTTGCCCGTCGGAAATACGAATGGAATCCCCGACGATTCCGTAATCGGAATCGCCCGGTTCGCAGCACATAAAAACGGTTTCTTGCTCGAAATAATCCGGGATGGACAGCCCCGCCAGAATGGCCACGGCTCTTTCCGCCGTGGGGATCAATTCCTGTGACTGTTTCTTGATGTCGGAGAGGACATCCCGGTCGGGGTATTTGCCGAATCCCCCGACGACCGGATTCTCGCCGTGGATCATCCTGCCGCTGGTCACGGCCATGATGTGGTTGGCGTATTTTTTCAAGGCCAGCGCTTTGATGACGTCATCCCCGTATTTCTCCGCCATGGCAATGGCATTGGGGTACCCGAGAAAATCGGGCAGTGCCAGCAAAAACACGTGGAGCGAATTGCTTTCCAGAAGTTCCCCGAGATGCATGAGCGACCGCAGCGCTTGCGCTTTCGGGGGAACTCCGATTCCCAGGGCCTTCTCCAGCCCCCTCAAGGCCGCGTACCGGTGCGACAACGTGCAGATCGCGCAGATGCGGCATGTGATGCTGAGATCCTCTGCCGGGGTTTTCCCGACCACCAAGGTTTCGACAAGGCGCGTTCCTTCGAGGATGTCAAAACGGACTTCCTTCACTTTTTTCCCTTCGGCACGAATGGTGATGCCGCCGTCCCCTTCAACCCTTGCGAGGGGTTCAATCAGTATTTCTCGCATCAAACTTCTCCAAAAATGTTTTTCAGGGATTTCAGGATTCCGCTCCCTGAATGCATGCGTAATCGGCGTTTGATTTCCTCGACCGTAAATCCTTTCTCCTTCAACAGCTTGAATTCTGAAGAAACGTTGGCTTCCTGCACCGGGCCGAAACATCCGAAGCACGGCAGGTTGTGCGATGGGCACGCTGCTCCGCATCCGGCGGCCGTGAGCGGACCCACGCAGAGGATTCCTTTGAGAAGAAGGCATTCGTTTTCTTTCCATCGGCACTCGCCGCAAACCGGATAATCGGGCATGGCCGGCACGGTCTTTCGGATCAGGTTCGCAAAAACGGAAAAAAACTGATCCGCGTCGATCGGGCATCCCGGAAGGTAAAAGTCCACGTTGACAAATGCGTCGATGGGTTTGGATTCCACCGGTGTGCGCACTTCCAAGAAATGCTCGCCGTATACCGATTGGAACCGGCGATCCCAGCCTTCGTGCCCCAATTCCATGGCCTGGATGCCCCCGTAGCAAGCGCAGTTGCCCATGGCTACCAAAAACCCGGAACGGTTCCGGATTTCCTTGACGTGCTCCACTTGTTCCTGACTGGAAATCGATCCCTCGATAAAAACCAGATCCAGTTCGGAATCATCGTTGTCGCTTTTGGCCAGGGAAAATGTTTTAATGTTGGCGGACGAGAAAAAATCGAGAAGGCGGTCTTCACTGTGGATGATGACGAGCTGATCGCCGTTGCATCCCGTGAATCCGTAAAGCCCCACGTCCAGATTTTTCTTCTCCGTGGTCTTGGCTTTCATTAAATCAACCCTTTCATGTGAATCACGTCCCAGTACGAAAAAACCGGACCTTCCAGACAGGTGTAAATGTAGCCTCCAATGATGCAGTGCCCGCATTTGCCGACGCCGCATTTCATCCTGCGTTCAAGAGACATGAGGATCTGGTGTTTCGGGATGTTGAGTTTAAGGACTTCCGCCACCACAAACTTGTACATCACCGGCGGTCCAATCACCGCAACGGTCGTTTTCTGGGGATCGATGTCCGTGACATACTGGAAAAGGCTGGTGGGAAGGCCGGTATAACCGGGCCATTTGCCCGTATCGTCTTGATCCACGGTCAGAAGGCAGTGCAAATCGTCACGTCCCCGAAGATTGAGAAATTCCTTGCGAAACAATATTTCCCCGGGCCTCTTGGCACCGTACAACAGATAGATGTCGTTGAATAGGTCGCGGTTGTCCAGTGCGTAGAGCAAAAGGGAGCGGAGGGGTATGGCACCGAGGCCTCCCATGACGATGATTAGGTTGTGGCCGATCATTTTCTCGATTGGGAATCCGTTGCCGTAGGGACCGCGCACACCGATTACACTGTTTTCCTTGAGTTTGAAAATGGCATCCGTGATCCGGCCGACCTTCCGAATGCCGAATTCGAGCAGTCCGGGGCGAGACGGGGTGGATGAAATGGAAAAAGGCGCCTCCCCGATGCCTGGGATGGAAACCATCATGAATTGTCCGGGAGAATAATTGAGCGACAGGGCCCGGTCCATGTCAACGGCGCGGACCTGGAACAAATGGACATCGTCGGTAAGGGGATCCTTTCGGATCAGCCTCATGGCTTCCGGCAGATAGGGATTCTCGTTTTTGATCGCAAGGCTCATGCACGCACCTCCTCGCCTTGAAGGTGTTTGGCCATGGTCTGGATGTCAATGTCCACGGGGCAGGTGTCGATGCACCGGCCGCAGCCCGTACAGGCCGGTTTTCCGAATTTCCCGACGAACGATTGCAGTTTGTGTGTGAAACGGAGTTTGAGCCGCTCGGACCTCGCCTCCCTGAAATTGTGCCCCCCGGCGACAAGGGAATATTCCCGGAACATGCACGAATCCCAGCGTCGCATCCTCTCTCCCTCGGCTTTGCCCAATTGGGTTTCGTCCTGGACGTTGTAACACGGGCACGTGGGACAAACAATCGTACACGCTCCGCAAGAAAGGCATTTGTCGCCTTCCTCATTCCAGACCGGACTGTCGTAACTCAGTTCC
>Ga0315277_10005785_pt1 | contig 16243 bp, 18 predicted proteins | sample YL17G05_15_MG_FD_203695 | JGI IMG/M metagenome (GOLD analysis project Ga0315277, IMG submission 203695) | Sediment microbial communities from Yellowstone Lake, YNP, Wyoming, USA - YL17G05_15 | ecosystem: Environmental > Aquatic > Freshwater > Lake > Sediment | place: USA: Wyoming | collected... | reverse complement strand
CAAGGAGATCTACCGCGCCGACCACCTCATCAAGCACATCGTGGAGGTGCCGGATGCCCTCAGCAATGAAGAGATCTACAAATGCATCCAAGAGAATGAGATCGGCTGCCCGGAGTGCGGCGGAGAACTGTCCGAGGTCTATGAGTTCAATCTCATGTTCAAAACCATGATTGGCCCTGGCAACAAGATGGCCGGCTACTTGAGACCGGAGACCGCACAGGGCATGTTCATCAACTTTCAGAGGCTTCTGCGCTACTTCCGCGACTCGCTGCCCTTCGCGGCGGTGCAGATCGGCAAGTCCTTCCGAAACGAGATCTCGCCCCGCCAGGGCGTGATCCGGCTTCGGGAATTCACTCAGGCGGAGGCAGAGATCTTCATCGACCCGCGGGACAAGACCCATCCCCGCTTTGACGAGGTCAAGGACATCAAGATGAAGTTCTACTCCCAGGCAGCACAGGAGAGAGGCGAGCCTGATGAGATGACCTTCGGCGAGGCTGTTGGGCGGGGCGTCATCGCCCACCAGACCCTGGCCTACTACGTGGCCAGAACCTATCAGTTTCTTCTGGCCGTGGGCGTCGCTCCCGATAAGATGCGCTTCCGCCAGCATAAATCGGATGAGATGGCCCACTATGCGGCAGACTGCTGGGATGCCGAGGTGTTCCTGGACCGCCTGGGCTGGATAGAGATCGTGGGCGTGGCGGACAGGACGGACTACGACCTCAAGGCGCACACCGCCCAGAGCAAGGTGAACCTGAGCGTCTTTGTGAACTTTGATGAGCCAATAAAGAGGCAGAAGCTGGTGGTCAAGCCGGACTTCAAGGCCCTGGGACCGAGGTTCAAGGGCAAGGCCAAGGCCGTGGGCGAGGCGCTGAAAGCCCTCGGCCCGGAGGAGCTGAAGGGCGATAAGATAAGGGTGGTGGTGGACGGCGAGACCATTGAGATCGAGTCCTCTCTTGTCTCTTGCGAGAGTGTGGAGGAGGAGGTCCGGGGCGAAGAGATCATACCCCACGTCATCGAGCCCTCTTTTGGCATTGACAGGATACTCTACACGGTGCTGGACCACTCCTACTACGAGGATACTGTCGATGGCGAGACAAGAGCTGTTCTGCGCTTCCATCCTGCCGTGGCACCCATCGAGGTGGCGGTCCTGCCCCTGATGGACCGCGAAGAGCTGGTCTTTCCCGCCAAGAAGATCCAAGAGGTGCTGCGAGGCCTTGGGCTGCGTGTGGACTACGACACCTCAGGGTCCATAGGCCGCAGATACCGCCGCAACGACGAGATAGGCACGCCCTATGAGGTCACGGTGGACTATGAGACCCTGGAGCAGGGAACGGTCACCATCCGGGACCGGGACTCCATGCTTCAAATCCGAGTGCCCCTGGGGCAGGTGGCAGACAAGCTCCAGGCCCTGCTCTGCAAAGGCCTGAAGTTCGAGGAGGCAGGCACGCTGGTCGGGCCTGCAAAAGAAGAGTGATGCCCTCATTTCATTCCGGGGTGAGATAGCCCTTGTGGAACCTTGCCCCTCAGTGGCGCACCAAACTGGTCAAAGAGATCAGGAGAAAGTCCATCCATCTCACCGGCCTGTCCGTGCCCCTGGGCATCCTGGTCTTTGGCCGCACTTTCACAGCCCTGATGATCGCCCTGGCCTTGGCCACAGCGCTGCTGCTGGAGCGAGGAAGGCTCAAAGGCACTATCCGTCTGCCCGAAGTACGAGACCATGAAGAAAAGAAGGTTGCTGGGTATATCTATTACATTGCGGGCAGCCTTCTCACAGTCATTCTCTTTGCGCCCATGATTGCCGTGGCGGCCATGCTCATGCTCTCCCTGGGGGATGCCGTGAGCGGTCTTGTCGGATCCGTTCTGAAAAACTCTAATGTGAGAGGCTGCAACGAGCGCTGGCGCGTAAAGCCCTTTCCCATCGTCGCCGGCATGTTTTTGACCTGCCTGGCCATCGGCTACCTCTCCTTCGGCCTGACCAGGCTGCCCTTCCCGGTCTATCTCGCCGGAGCGGCTGGAGCTACGGTAGCGGATTCGGTAGCCTTAGTCTTTGGCAGTCGGAACCTGGACGACAACCTCACCATACCTTTATTCGCGGGCGCTCTGATGAGCGCGGCCATAATGCTGGGCTGAGAAAGGTTTTTTAAAGTATGCCATTGTACTCACCTTCAGTTTTTGGCACAAGCGGCAATAGCTGCTTGGTCGGAGAATAGGAGGAATGGTAATGGATATTATTCTGCTCGGTCCACCGGGGTCCGGTAAGGGTACACAGGCCAAGATGATCGCTGACAAGTACAGGGTATTGCACGTCTCCACGGGAGACATCCTCAGGGAGAACGTTCGCAACGGCACGCCCCTGGGAAAGGAGGCCAAGAAGTTCATGGATGCCGGAAAGCTCGTTCCCGATACTCTTCTCATAGACATCATCAAGGACAGGCTGGCCAAGCCTGATGTCAAGGCCAGCTGGATGCTGGACGGCTACCCCAGAACCATCCCTCAGGCAGAGGCTCTGGACAAGATCCTTCCCAGTCTAGGCCAGAAGATCGATGTGGTCTTGAACATTGATGTTCCCGACCAGGAGCTCATCAAGCGCGTCACAGGAAGAAGGATGTGCAAGTGCGGAACTACCTATCACATCCAGTTCAATAAGCCCAAGGTCGAAGGAAAGTGCGATGCCTGCGGCGCCGATCTCTACCAGAGGGCAGACGACACCGAGGCCACGGTCAAGCAGAGGCTGCAGGCCTATCACGCCCAGACCCAACCCCTCATCGACTACTACAACAAGAGGGGCATCGTCGCCACCGTCCTCGGCGTGGGCGATATCAAGGCCATCTTCGGCGAGGTTGTCAAGGCTCTGGACAAGATCTGAAGTCCAGAAAAAATTTTATTTTTGAGCTTTTTTCAACCGTCCTCCGATCAACTGGCGGCATCTGCTTAGGGTATAGCTTTTAAACCAAGGATGAAAGCAAACCTAGAGACAAAAGGAGCGATAGCATGATTCTCGTTTACTCTCTGGGAGGTTCCATCCTGGCCGGGAGGGACACGAAGAGCCTGAGCGAATACGCAAAAGCGCTAAAAGAGCTGGCAGCGGAGCACAAAATATTCGTAGTAGTCGGCGGCGGGCGCATCGCCCGCGAGTACATTGAGAAGGCGCGCGCTCTGGGAGCCAGCGAGCTCTTCTGCGACCTGATTGGCATCGGCGCCACCAAGCTCAACGCCCTGCTGCTGGTCGCCGCCCTGGGCGACGCCGCGCTCCAGGAGATCCCTGGGTCCTACAACCAGGCTGCCGAATCTTTGCACAGGATTGTGGTCATGGGCGGCCTCTCCCCCGGCCAGACCACGGACGCGGTCTCGGCCATGCTTGCCGAGCGGGTGCATGCCGACCGGCTTGTAATCGCCACCTCTGTGGACGGCCTCTACACCTCCGATCCAGAGAAAGATCCTTCTGCGCAAAAGCTGGCGGTCATGACGCCCCGCGCCCTGGTGCGCCTGGCCATGGAGACGGAGATGAAGGCCGGATCGCGCTCGCCTGTCGATCCCCTGGCTGCCAAGATAATCGAGCGAAGCTCTATTCCCACGGCTATCGTCCTGGGAAGCGAAATAGAAAATCTGAGAAAAGGTGCCCTGGGAGGGCACACAGGAACGGAGATCAGGCCGGAGTGAGCGACTTGATGAGGTCGCTGGCATTGATGATGCCCCAGAGAACTCCATCCTCGGAGACAACCAGCTGGCTGACACCCGTCTTGCCCAGGATCTTTATGGCCTCGTAGATGGGCTCCTCAGAGTCGATAGTGAGGAAGCCGCGAGTCATTATCTCCTTGACCTCCTTGGTCGCCCCGCCATCCCCCACGGCCCGGGCGATATCTGCCAGGTTGATCAATCCAGGAGAGCTGTCGTCCACCAGGGCCTCTTGGACGCCGTTGTGCACCAGAATGCGTGAAGCCTCCTGCAGCGATATGCCTGGTAAGATGCGCACGGCGCGGCGCGCTATCTTCTTGATGGGCACCTTGGGGACGGAGATCATCTCCCTGATCTGCAGAATGAGCCGGCTCATGGTGTCGTCCCTGCCCACTAGCTTGCCCCGGATATAGAGCTTGTTCACAGGCGTGGGTCCAACCTCGATCTCATCTCCAATATTGAAGTCCCTGATGTTGCCTATAACCCGGACCACGCCATCGCACTGATGAGAATGCATGACCTTGTTGAAGATGATCTCGCTGACCGTGGCGCCCTCCACCAGAACGCCGTTTCTTGTTACAGGAACGGTTACCATGTCTCCGGTGGCATCGATGTTGAGCGCCTCATAAGCTGCGCCCGTGGCCCTGTAGCCCCCTTTTGGCCCAGGAACGCCTTCCACCAAATCCAGGGCCTTAAGGGACTGCATCTGGTTCCTGATGGTCCCTGGATTGCGGTCGATCAGCTCAGCAATCTCCTCGCCCTTTACTGCTCGTCCTTCTACACGATGGATGTTGATCAGCGCTGTTAAGATGTCTCTATGAACTGGTGTTAACTCCATAATTCGATCGGCATTGTTCATGATTAATGTCCTATATAGATTTATTGATCCTTCAATGATAAATAAAATCTTTTTTTGATTCTGATAGAGGGTTAGACTGCATATATGATGGCATTCTAGCCCGAAACAGGAACAAAAACTCATTATTTGCGCATGGGACAGCTTTTGCTCCCCTTGTGGGGAAAGCGGGCCAATCGCTGCCATATTCTCTTCAAGGGCTCCTCAAAGATGCTGCCCCAAGACTCTGGGTAGCAGGCACACGGGTATACTTCACCGGCGGGCGTCACATGCATCCAGCTCTTGGCTGCAAAGCAGCCGAAGCGTTTGTACGCGTCTGGAACAGAGAAGATCCTGGGAGCACCGGCGCGAGAGACAAAGTCGGCCAGCAAGGCGTGATCCTGGGATGAGAGGGCCACGCCCTTACGGTCGGACCAGCGGCCTGTGGAGACCGCCTCAAAGAACGTCAGCTCGTGCGCGCCCACGCCCAAAGCCAGGTCGTGGAAATCCTGCAGATGATGCAGGTTCTCGCGCCGCAAGACCACGTAGATGTCCACCAGCAGGCCAGCTTGAAGGGCATCCTCTATGGCGTCCATGGCTTCCTGGAAGACCCCTCGCCTTCCGCGCAGGGCATCATGCTCCTCCGCCTCGGGACTGTCCAGGCTCACGTTTACGGCATAGAGGCCTGCCCTTTTCAGCAGTCGCGCGAGCTCTGGCGTGAAGCCTGCACCAGAGGTGAACAGAGTGGAGATGGCCCGATCGTCCACGCTCTTCACCAGCTCGGGCAGCTCGCAGTAGAGCGCAGGCTCTCCACCGTCGAAGATCACCAGTGTGGTTCCCAGATCAAGGATCTGGCCGATGAGGCCCTTGACCGTCTCCGGAGACAATTGCAGCTTCTTTCCCGAATCCGGCAGGGCGCAATGGGCGCACCGATTAGGGCACACCTCGGTTATGGAAATAGTCACCTGATCTGGCGTGCGCCTGCCCAGCAGTGCCTTGATGCGGCTGTCGGCCAATCGATCGAAGGCCGGACTTGGCACAGGCGGGAGCCAGGTGGATAGGTGCAGCTTTTCATTGGCCAGGGCCGGGATTTGACCGTCAAACATCTCTAGCGAGGATTTTATCATCGGCAGGTGGGCCAGCGGGCCGCTAAGATCGACCTTCACCCGGCCCACCTGCAGAGAGGCTTCAGCCCGCAGCAGAGGGTTTTTGTAAAGTGTGTAGGACCTGCCTTCCCATCTCATTGATAAACGTCCTCGGGCTCAAAGACCTTCTCTCCCACAACTTTTCCGTCGATGGTGCGGTAGAAGCAGGATCTATAGCCCGTATGGCACGCTCCGCCCTCCTGCTCAATCAGCAGCAGTACGGCGTCCTGATCGCAATCGATTCGTATTTCTTTCACCAGCTGAAAGTGGCCCGACGACTCGCCCTTCAGCCACAGCTTCTTCCTGGAGCGGGACCAGTAGTGGGCCTTGCCCGTCTCGCGCGTTTTCGCCAGCGCCTCGTCGTTCATGTAGGCCAGCATCAGCACCTCGCCCGTCCTCCAGTCCTGGGCGATGGCCGGGATCAGCTTATCACTCATCGATAATGATAGTAGGATATATCCTATAAAGGTCTAGCTGAAAGCAGATGAGGTGTGTGACCTGCAAGGGCAGAGGTCTCTGCGGTCGGCCGGTCTGCCCCATCCTGCGCCGGCTGGCGGAGATCGCGGCTTTGCCCAACGTAGGAGAGCGCATGGAAGGGCTCTCGCCTCCCGAGGTGTTCGTGGGCAAGCACGGCTATCCACTGGTGAGAGCGGGTCCGATGGTTCCGGCGGGCGCACCCCAGGAGAAGCCCTCCTTGGGAATGGATATCGGCGAGATCATCGCTGCGCGCTCCGCGCTGGTTCGGTCCGAGACAAAGATCACAGTAAAAGAGGCGGATGCTCCGGGAAGGCTGCTGGAGGCCTGCCAGCAGATCGCCATGTCCTCTGCTCCAGTGGGCACGGAGGTCTGGTTTCTCAAGCCGCCCCAGGGCCGGGTGCAGTTCGACGGCGTGCTCTCGCCCTCCGGTCCCTCCGGGGAGCTGAAGGGATTGGAGATCACCACCAATCCTCTCATCCCCAGAAAGGTGGACAGGATCGTGGAGGATCGGGATGCGGGCGCAGCTGCGGCCGTAGCCGAGCTTTACTCCTCGGGGATAGGCACAGACCACATCTCTCGCATGCTGTCTTTGGGCCTTTTGGGCAAGAGGCGAAAACTGGTGCCGACACGCTGGTCCATCACCGCCTCGGACGACATGATCGGCAAGGCCCTGAAGAACTCCATTCTGGACAGGCCGCAGGTGAACGATTATTATCTCTTCTCCGGGGAGGATCTGGGCAACCACTTCGAGATCCTGCTCCTGCCCCGGCCCTTCAGCTTCGAGCTTATCGAGATCTGGATGCCGCGTTCAGTCTGGGCAGAGGACGGCTTCATCGGCGGGGATCGAGAAGGTGCCCTGGCAAAGAAAGAGTACAGCATCCTTGCCGGCGGCTACTACGCCGCTCGCCTGGCAGTTCTGGAGCATCTGGCCGAGATGCAGAGACAAGCTGCCGTTCTGGCCGTGCGGGAGATCTCCGAGGCCTACTGGGCACCGCTGGGAGTATGGGTGGTCCGGGAGGTGGCAAGAGCGGCCCTGCAGGCCGCGCCCCAGAGGTTTGGCACCCTGATTGAGGCTCTGGCGGAGATGGGCAGGAGGATAAAGACGCCCGCCAAGCGGTGGCGTTCCAGCTCGAAGCTCATGGCCGGGCCGGTGCAGAGGAGCCTGGCGGAGTTCTAGCTGATCTTCATCACCTTCTCCGCCGCCTCCATCTGCTCCTCGCCTCCCCACACCGCCAGCCAGACGCCCCCCTCCGCCCGCTGCCACCAGCTCCGCCCGTGCGCCCGTGAGGAGCAAGATAGCTTCGATCTCCAATCTCCTTGATCGAATAAACGGCGAAAAGATAATCACCGATGGTGACACAAATCCCGATCGATCCTGTGAATTAAGCTCGATCGTATGAATTGAGCGATGAGGATCTCTGCTGATATGGTTTACGGGGGGAGCGATGGAGACCGATATTCTTGGGGCCATAAGAGAAGAGCTGGTGCAGAGCACAGACGAGAAGACGAGAGACAATGCCAATCGCTTCTTCAAGGAGGAGGTGAAATTCTACGGTGTGAAGAGCGCAGCGGTCAAAAAAATTGCCGAGAAATATTTCAAAGAGATAAAAACCAAAGATAAGAAGGAGATCTTCTCCTTATGTGAAAGTCTCCTGGAGTCGAACTTCGGCGAGGAGGCCGCCGTCGCCTTTGAGTGGGCCTACTCCCTCCGAAAGAGATACGAGCCCGCCGACTTCCAGGTATTCGAGAGCTGGGTTCGGGAATACGTCGACAACTGGGCGAAATGCGACACTCTCTGCAACCACACTTTAGGCTCCTTCATCGAGCAGTACCCTGAATACATAAGAAATCTCAAAGATTGGGCCAGGTCGGAGAACAGGTGGCTTCGACGCGCCTCGGCAGTGACGTTGATCCTCCCGGCCAGGAAGGGGAAGTTCCTGGAGGATGTGCTGCAGATCTCAGACCTTCTGCTGAAAGACAAGGACGACCTGGTGCAGAAGGGCTACGGCTGGATGCTGAAAGAGGCGAGCAAGAAGCACCAGGAAGAGGTCTACGACTACACCATGAAGCGAAAGGGTGAGATGCCCAGGACAGCGCTGAGGTATGCCCTGGAGAAGATGCCCGAGAATTTGAGAAGAAAGGCCATGCAGAGATAGTTGATGGAAAGCCTCGAAGAGCGCATCAGAAGGGTGGTTGAGGAGAACGTGGCCCTGGTCCCTTACGATCCCAAATGGCCCAGGCTCTTCCAGGAAGAGAAGGAGCATCTCTTGGCCTGTCTGCCTCGGGAGCTCATCGGCCAAATTGAGCACTTCGGAAGCACTGCCGTTCCCGGCCTGGCCGCAAAGCCCATCATCGATATCCTGGTGGAGGTTAGGATCTTTGGAGGAGACCAGGCGGAAGATAGTTCCCATCTTGGAAGCGCAGGGCTACGATTACTTCTGGAGGCCGACCTAGGATGATGGCACGCCGTCCTTTGTCCTGGAATAAACGACCCGATAGTCTCCTATGCGAAGCTTGAACAGCCCTTTGAACTGCCCCGAAAGGGCTTCGCCGCAATCCGGGTCACGGGATAGCTCTTCTTCTAGAGACATCATTGCCCTGCAGAAGTCGCCGCCTGCGTTGTGTGGCTGCAGTCCCGAGGGCCCGCAGATTTTATGGCCAGTATTTGCAGCCCTCCGTTCCCTCCTTCTCCAGCCGTGCGCTCTCTGAAAAAGCTGCTTCTGCCTCCTCCTCTTTTTCCATCTTCTGAAGAAGCTTTCCCTTCTCCTGCCAGAAAAGTGCACGATTTGGATTCATGCGTATGGCTCTGTCCAAGAACTTGAGAGCATCCTGGTATCTTCTCAGGCCCATCTGCGCCAGGCCTTTGCCCAGGCTCAAGTCGGCTGATTCCTTATATCTCCTGGTAGCAACCTTGAATTCTTTCAAGGCCTGGTCGTACTTTTTCAGGGCGATGAGCGTAAAGCCTTTGGACAGAGATGCATCGTAGTATTCGTAATCTCTTTCAAGGGCCGTCTCAAAGCACCGCAGAGCATCCTCATAGCATCCCCTCTTGAAGAGGATCGCCCCTTTGCCATACCAGGCCACTGCAGCATCGGGTTGGGATTTTAAGGCCTCTTCGAAGCAGGAAAAGGCCAGGTCCTGGCGTCCCAGGGATGACAAAGCCTCCCCCTTTCGCACCTTGAGGTAAGTCATTTCGGGCTCGATCTCCAGAGCTTTATCGATGAACTCCAGAGCCTTTTCCAGATCATTCATCTCAAAGAAGAGAGCTATTTTCTCCTCCAGAGCATCAGTTCTGTCCGGCTGCAGCTCATGGCATTTGTCCAGGCACTCGTGAGCTTTTTCGTAATTTTTCATCCTTGAGTATGTCGTTCCCATCTTGAGCCATGCGGCGACATCGTCCGGCTGAAGCTCAATTGCCTTCTGAAGGCACTGCAAGGCTCCGGGGTCATCATTCTTATCAATCAGGGCGATTCCCTTGTAAAACCAAGCCGGAGCGTAATCCGGGTCGATTTCGATGGCCTTGTCGAAGCATTTTAATGCCTCCTTCGAATTACCCTTTCTGGCAAAGATGGTTCCCTGGACCACAAGGGTAGACGGTTCATTAGGATCGGCGAACATCTGTTCATAATTTAGGATTATATCATCGATAGAGGGCAATTCACGCCTGTTTCGCTCTCTCTTTTTCATGGACTGATCTTTCCTCCCTTCATTTTATAAAAATTATTTACCAATGTGCATATTGTGAAGTTGTTAATCTTCCAGATCATCTCTCTCTGGGTTCATCCCCCTTCTTTCTAAGGGCCGTCTTCGGCGCTTTCCTTCTCTTTGGCCTGCTGCTCCTCTCGCCGCCTCTGCAGCATGTCCACGAAGCCGGAGGTGAGGATAGAAGTAGGAAGGGCGAAGGTGGCCACTCCTAATACTATTATCAGACCGCCCACCACCTTTCCCAAGGGGGTTACGGGATAGACATTCTCGCCGATGGTGGTCATGGTCAGGGTCGCCCACCACATGGTAGCAGGGATGTTCGGAAAGTTTTTGGGCTGAGCATCGTGCTCCAGGAAGTAGACCACCGTCGAGGACAGAACCAGGAAGAAGATTATGGCCGAAAAGCTCATGGCCAGCTCGCGCTGCTGGGCCTTGATGACGTCTATTATGGTCTGAAGTGACTGGGAGTACCGGTGAAGTTTTAGCAGCCGGAAGGTCCACAGAATCCTGAGGCTGCGCAGGAGCCTGTGGTCCGTCGGGAATGCCAGCGCCAGATAGAATGGCAGGATGACCATGAGATCTATGAGAGCCAGAGGAGTCAGGACGTACCTCAGCCTTCCCAGAAGGGGATTTTTGTAGCTTGGGTCCACGTCGCAGGACCAGACGCGCAAAATATATTCTATTGTAAATATTATTATAGATATGTCCGAAAGATAATTGAAAAGAACCCTATGCGCCGCATAGATGCTCTCCACGGTCTCCAAAACCACGGCGGTGACATTGAGGATCACCAGGATCAGCAAAAAGACGTTCACCGCCTCGGCCGTCCTGTCGTCGGATTCCGTTGCTTCCAGAATCTCGTAGATCCGGAGCTTATAGCTTTTGGCCATCTTGACTCCTTTGTATCTATCTTAATATATACGAACTTGCCCTCTTTTTAATATGCGTGCCGCCTGCCTCCAGCTTCGCGTCGCAACCTGCAACCGGGAGAAGAACCTTTGCAGGGCTTTGGAGCTGGCCCGCGAGGCCTTGCGCCGCGAAGCTGAGATATTGATATATCCCGAGCTCTTTCTCACGGGCTTCTGCTACGAAGCCGGGGCGCATGACCTTCCGCCTCTTCCCCTTCTTGATCCCTTCCGGGCGCTGGCGTGCGAGCATGAGTGCCTGATCATCGGCTCCTTTTGCAGCGGCCGTCAAAACCTGGGGTTCTGCCTCGATGCTGAAAGCCTGGAGCTGCGGCCCAAGATCCATCCCTTCGATAAGGAGAAGGAGCACTTCGATGGCGGCGATTTCATCTCGCCCGTGGCCACGAGGTGGGGCATGGTGGGCCTTGAGATCTGCTACGACCTGCGCTTCCCCGAGGTGGCGCGCTTGCTCGCGCTGCAGGGCGCAGACTTCCTGGTGACCGTGGCCCAGCTTCCCGCGGCCCGCAGGGCACAGTGGCGGGCCCTCTGCCTGGCCCGGGCCATCGAGAACCAGATGCCCCACCTGGCCTGCAACTGGGCGGATGGGGGAGCCTCCCTCATCGTCAGCGCTCGCGGTGAGGTACAGGCCGAGGCCGGAACGGGGGAGGCGGTGATCGTGGACGAGGTTGACCTGGCCGAGCGGGATGCAGTGCGCCGCGAGATCCCCTGCTTCGCCGACCGGCGGCCAGAGATCTACTGAGGTGTGATCTTGAACGCCTTGACCAGGAATTTCCTGATCTCGAAGTTCAGGGAGTACTATCTGGAGTCCTCTCTGGACGTCCCGCCCTCCCTGGAGGCGCGCGAGTGGGGCTTCATCCTCTTCGACGACTCCGGCATGCGCCGCCACAAGTCCTTCTTTAGCCGGAGCGAGCTGGCGGACTACGTGCGCAGCATGGTGCCTGCCCACATCTATCACTCCGCTGCTTACTACCAGCGGCCCGGAGCGCCCACCATGAAGGAGAAGCTCTGGCAGGGCGCGGATCTGATCTTTGATCTGGATGCCGATCACCTGCGCAAAGCGCCCAAATCCTACGAGGAGATGCTGGCCATGGTGAAAAAGGAGACACTGAAGCTCCTGGGCTTTCTCACGGCGGACTTCGGTTTTGCAGAGAAAAGCATCGATGTGGCTTTCTCTGGAGGTAGGGGTTACCACATACACATTCGAGACCCAAGAGTGCTGACCCTTGGTAGCGATGAGCGGCGGGAGGTGTTGGACTACCTGACCGGCAGGGGGCTTGATATCAATAGGTTGAGATTTAAGGTAGTGGTCTCCGGTGATTTCGGTGATGACAAGGTTCGTGCCCTCAGATGTTCGCCTGAGAATTCGCTTGGATGGGGCGGCAGATTCAATGATGCTATTGTCAAGTTCGCTGAGGAAATTCGCAGCATGGATGAAAAGAGCGCAGTGATAAAGCTGACCAAGATAAAAAGCATCGGAAAAGTTCGCGCTGTCGATTTCTATTCACGCATCAAGAGCGATCAGGTTTTAAAAGACATACGCTCTGGCAATCTGGATAGTTTGAAGGGTGTTCAAGGAATTTGGAAATACGTTATCGATAATAACCTTGCTGACCAGTTTGTGCAAGTCTTGGGTGGCGAGACCGACGAGCCCGTCACCGCCGATGTGCGCCGGCTGATTCGCTGTCCTGGAAGCCTGCACGGCGGCTCTGGCTTCCGGGTGACGCCCTTAACCCTGTCCGGTCTGGAGGAGTTTGATCCCCTGCAGGATGCCGTGGTCTTCGGTGATGATCCCGTGCCCCTGGAGATCCAGAAGCCCTTCCGCACGGAGATGAAGGGCGAGCGCTATTCCCTGGCCGAGGGCGGAACGGAAGTGCCGCTGCACGCGGCGGTCTTCCTCATGGCCCGGGGTGTGGCGGAAGCGCGGACAAAGCTTTGAATCTGTGATAAATCTATATATAGTATCCAATCTTTGATAAAGAGCCGCGCCAAAGGGCTGACGGAGGATGAATGGACCTGGCCAACACGCTCCGGGAGGAGCGCAAGTCCGCGGAGCTCCAGCATCTGGACAAGAACTTTTATCAGCAGGTCGGAGCCTATCTGGTCGGCCTGGGACAGGAGCACTCCAAGATAGGAGATCCCTTCAGCGTAGAGGCCCAGATTCTCCATGATACCCTCAAGAGCGAGAAGAGCAGTGTGAACAGGCTCATCGACCAGAGGCTGAAGAAGATCGTCCGCCGGGCGCTGCGCAACGCCCGCTCCGATTCCAGGGAGGACGCCTTCCAGGGCATGACCGAGGACGAGGAGGAGATCTACAGGAGCCTTCTTTCGGGCATTGCAAAAGGACGCGAGGCCATAATGGCTCACGTGTCTCACACCGAAAGGCCTTTAACGGGCAAGAAAGATATAATCCGGGACTACGAAGTTGTTAGGTTGCTGGATAGTGTTCCTTTGTTTGTGGGAGTTGACGGGAGGAATTATCTCCTCTCCAAAGACGATGTGGCAGCCCTTCCGGCCGTTCACGCCAAAAACCTGCGAAACAAAAATCTAGCGGCTGAAGTGAAGATTGAGAGATGATCTGAAGTGAAGATGCCAAAACAGCTTAAGACTCACTGCCCATTCTGCAAAAAGCACACCGCCCAAACGGTGGAGCGGGTGAGAAAGGGCCGGGCTTCCTCCTTGACTCACATTTCGAGGCAGAAGCTCAGAGCCAATGGAATCGGAAATCAAGGCAAGTTCTCCAAAGTGCCTGGCGGCGACAAGCCCACCAAGAGGCTGAACCTCAGGTACCGCTGCAGCGTCTGCAAGAAGGCTCACAACCGGCCTGGCTTTCGGGCTGGCAAGTTCGACCTGGTGGAGGGATAGATCTGTCATCCAAGTTCATCAAGGTGAAGTGCAACGACTGCGAGAACGAGCAGGTGATCTTCGCCCATGCCTCCACGGTCGTGAAGTGCCTGGTATGCGGGCGGACTTTGGCTGAGCCCACGGGCGGCAAGGCCGAGATCAAGACCCAGGTAGTGGAAGCCTTAGAGTGATCTTTGATGCAACGTGAGGGCTGGCCAGAGCCTGGATCCCTAGTGGTCTGCACTGTGACTCAGGTGGTGGACTTCGGAGCCTTCGTCTCTCTGGATGAGTATTCCGGCAAGCAGGGCCTGATTCACATCTCTGAGGTGGCCAGCGGATGGATAAAATACATCCGCGACCACGTGCGAGAGGGGCAGAAGATCGTCTGCAAAGTCCTGAATGTGGACACGTCCCGGCACCATATCGACCTCTCCCTGAAAGATGTGAATGAGCATCAGCGGCGGGAGAAGATCCAGGAGTGGAAGGCAGACCAGAAGGCCTGGAAATGGCTGGAGATGGCCTACAAAGACCGGCCCGAGGATGTCAAGCGCGTGGCCGATGCCCTGGTGGCCGCCTACGACAGCCTCTACCTGGCTATGGAAGAGGCGGCGATCAGCGGAGCTGATGCCCTGAAAGACGCAGGCCTGCCAGAGGAAGACGTAGCCATCCTGGAAAATCTCTCCAAGGAGAACGTCAAGATACCCTCCGTTGACATCAGCGGCTACGTGGATATCACCTCTCCCGCTCCAGATGGAGTGGAGGTCATCCGCAAGGCCCTCAAGCAGGCCAAGCGCATCAAAGACAAGGATGCGACGCTCAACGTCACCTACATCGGTGCGCCACGCTACCGCATTCATGTTACCGCTCCCGACTACAAGCATGCTGAGTCTGTTCTCAAGAAGTCTGCTCAGGCTGTGGTGAAGTACATCGAGCAGCACGGCGGAGAAGGCACCTTCCTCAGAGAAGCATGAGATCCAAGATCCTGAGGTGTACGGCCTGCGGCCGCTACACCCTGAAGGATGCCTGTCCCCTCTGCGGCGCCCCTGCTGTTATTACCAAGCCGGCGAGGTTCTCTCCCGAAGATCCTTATGGAAAGTATAGGAGAGCCATTGCTCAGGAGGCAAAATGAAGGAGACGCTAGTTCACCGCGTAAGAGAAATGACGCTGAAGAATCCCATCATGGTGGAGGGGCTACCCGGCGTGGGTCATGTGGGAAAGCTGGTGGCCGATCACATGGTGGAGGAGCTGCAAGCGGAGAAGATCATCGAGATCTACTCACCTCACTTTCCGCCCCAGGTCATGGTGAAAGAAGACGGCACCATCAAGCAGGTCAGGAACGAGATCTATGCTCGCCAGGGAAAGGATGGCGAGCCGGATCTGCTCATCCTCATCGGCGACTACCAGAGTGCCACCAACGAGGGGCACTATGAGCTCACGAGCATCTTCCTGGACATTGCCCAGAGCTTCCAGGTGCAGCGCATCTATGCCCTGGGCGGCTATGGCACGGGTCAGTTCGTTGATAGGCCCACAGTCATGGGTGCTGCCACCAGGACGGAGCTGGTGGAGGAGATGAAGCAGCAGGGGGTAGTCTTTCACGAGAACGAGCCGGGAGGCGGCATCATCGGTGTCTCCGGTCTCCTGCTGGGGCTGGGAGCCCTGCGGGGCATGGATGCCGTCTGCCTGATGGGAGTTACCAGCGGATATCTCGTCGATCCCAAGGCGGCGCAGGAAGTGCTCAGGGTTCTCTCCCGCATTCTGGGGCTGGACGTAGGCATGCAGGCTCTGGAGGAGCGGGCAAAGGAGATGGAGAAGATCATAGGCAAGCTCCAGGAGATGGAGCGGGCCCAGGCACCTTACGAGGCTGGCGGAGATGAAGATCTCAGATACATCGGATAGCCTCACCGAATATGCAGATCAGCTCCTAGCCTTGGCAAAGCAAGAGGGGGCGGAGGAGGCAGAGGTCTTTGGCGTCTTGGGCCGTTCCGTGGACATAGACCTGCGAAAAAATGTGGTGGAACTGGCCAGCGAGAGCTTTCACCGCGGTCTGGGCCTGAGGGCGGTGGTGAAGGGAGCGGTCGGCTTTTCCAGCACCAGCGACATGACACTCCTAGCATCAGTGGCCCGTAGCGCTGTCCGGGCCGCCCGGGCGAGAGGGTCAGACGAATCCTGGCGCTCCCTTCCCTTTCCTGAGAAGGCCGTCCAACCGGAGGGTGTCTTCGATGCGCAATTGGAAGGAATCGGGCCGGAGTTGTGTCTTGATCAGGCGCAGAGCATGCTGCAGGGCTGTGCCGAGGTTCAGGGAGTGGAGCCGGTCTCCGGGGGCGTGGGATGCGCTTTGGGAACAAGTTTTGTGATAAACACGCATGGCATTGAGCTGCTGGAGACCTCAACGCTGATGCATGCCTCTCTGGAAACCATCGCAAAAGGCGCAGACGTTGCCACAGGCAGCGAGTTCCAGAATTCTCGAACCCTTCTGACCTCCCTGGATGAAGTGGGGAAGGCAGCAGCCGAGATGGCCCGATTGTCCCTAGGAGGCGCGAAGGCCGAGAGCGGGACCTTCGAGGTGCTCCTCAAGCCTCTGGCCTTTGCTGAGCTGCTGGAGAGCACCCTGCTTTCATCCCTATCCGCAGACAGCGTGC
>Ga0315277_10005784_pt1 | contig 16244 bp, 19 predicted proteins | sample YL17G05_15_MG_FD_203695 | JGI IMG/M metagenome (GOLD analysis project Ga0315277, IMG submission 203695) | Sediment microbial communities from Yellowstone Lake, YNP, Wyoming, USA - YL17G05_15 | ecosystem: Environmental > Aquatic > Freshwater > Lake > Sediment | place: USA: Wyoming | collected... | reverse complement strand
GAATTCGCGGTGCTTGGTCTCATCGCCGGCAAGTTCACCAAAGAGCTTTTTTAACGCCAAGTCCTTGACCTTGTCGGATACCCCCTTGTAAAAGGTATAGGCCTCCACTTCCCGGTTGATCGCCATCGAGATGATCTTCTTAAATTCCTCTGCATTCATCGGTTCATCCACTCCTTTGTATTACATATTTACCAATTCTCTATATAATCACATTGATTTTACCTGTGCCCCCCGTTCGCTGCCCAAAAAATGGATACTCCCGCGGTAACCTTATTGCGTCGCACCGGTAACCGTTGATCTGCAAAAGGAGCGGCACAATCATCCATGGACCGGCGGAAATGCGAGTACTGCAAAAAGGATGCCATCGGGTACCAGGGGTTTGGGTGCTGTTCTGCGTATGTCTGCACCGACCATGCCCACAGTCTCCTGCTGGCACTGAGGCCCGGGGAAAAACTGTCGGGTGATGAATATTATATTGAACGGTTTTCCTTGTAACCAGATCCTCTTTTAGTCTCTTTTTTATTATGCCCTGATAGCGGACGATCGTGTGCCGCACGTTGCACCGGCATGACGGTATGGCTGCACCGTATGTTATTTCGAATATGCAGAGGAGGCAGAGAATACCCCCCATTGTATTGACCTGCCCAAAAGAAGCTTCTGACCTGTTTGCCATGCCGTACCAGAGTGCGTGCGAAAAACATATACCGGAAAAAGGATCCCGAGTGCGCCCGAACCAGAGATAAAAAAAAGTTTGATATACGCTCAGTCGTACTGCCGCCAGGTATGCTTGCACTCGGTGCACCTGAAGAACCGGACTTCGCTCTCATCGGCAGCCCGCAGCTGGCGCAACCACCAGATGGCAAGATTGTTATCACATTTCGGGCAACGGATCTGGATCGTGGGCATGGTTTTTATTTTTTCATCCCCGTCATCAACAATAGTGATCTCATTTTCTGTGCGCTTCTTCTCTTTTCTCATCTGGTCAGCCCCGCCGATCTTCCGGATATACCCGCATCTCTTGCACTTGAGCTGACCCCCCGAAGAGATCAGCATGGTCTTGCATTCAGGGCAGAACATCGCTACTATCATGCGCAGGCAGAGGAGATTAAGCTGTGGATATTCCCACGACGCAGAAGGGCCACGGCGCAGGAGTCCGCAAACCCCCAGTGCCTGTTGAGAATCCTTTTTTTGGTTTGACGAGAATATGTTTTTAATGATCGGATATCTGGTGCTTTTCTCCTGTATTGGTTTTTTGGCATTCCTGATACCCGGTCGATTCAGGAAATACCCGGCGATTGTCGGGTGGACCTGCATGGTCCTTTTCCTCTTTGCCGAACTCCCCTATTACTTTTCCATCAACAACTTCCTGTATCCTGTCATGGCGGTGCTGTCGGTACCGTTCCTCATCATCACGGTAAAATGCCTGCTTATTGATGACCGCACCGTCATCAGTCTTTCGCGGGCAGCAGCCGTTGCGTTCCTGATCTATGCCCCGTTCGAGTTTATCCCGGTGCTGGGGGACTGGCTGATCGGTATCGTTGTCGGCCAGGTGGTCTTCCTGCTTGACACGCTCGGGCATACCGTCACGCTCGCGGACTGGAACATCATTGCCCGCAACAGCCTGCGGGTGGAGATCATCCTTGCCTGCACCGGCATCCAGAGCATCGCGATCATGCTGGGGGTTGCAGCGGCGGTCCCGACCACGACCCGGCAGAAGGTTCTCGCATTCCTGCTGATTGCCCCGACCATCTACGTCCTGAACCTGCTGCGCAATGTCTTTGTGATTATGGCCTATACCGACCAGTGGTTCCCGTACCTCCCCGATATCGCCGGGAACGGCGAGTTCGGGTACGAGAGTTTTTTCTGGGCGCACAACGTGATCGCCGAACTCCTTGCACTGGTGCTGCTGGTCGCGATCGCATTCGGATTGTTCAGGATCATTCCGGCGCTTGGCGATTTCGCGGATGACTTATACCGGACCTATTACCGTGAGATCAGGGCAGTGTTTTATAAAGGTAGATGATACGCTGGACTGCAGACAGGTTTGTGCAGACAGCGATGATGATCACCGAGAGCCAGATATAACCGGCAACGCCCCCAACGATTAAGACCAGCAGCGTCTCGGGCCTGCCGAAGAAGCCGATGCCCTCCAGCGGGTCATCGATCTTGCCCTCCACCTTTTTTTGGTACCCGATCTCGGCATAGACAACGGGCTTGATGAAGGTGTTCATGAGCGAACCGATGACGGCGAACCCGATAACCGAATAGTCCGCTATAGGGGGAAGTGCCGGAATGACCCTGCTCACGATCGCGATCCCGGAGAGGCCGACGCCCAGCAGCACGAGTGCGTCCACATACTTGTCTACGATCCAGTCAAAGACCGCACCGAAATCGGTATGGGACCCGGTCTTGCGGGCAACGCTGCCGTCGACAAGGTCAAATACCGCCGATGCAAAGAGTGCAAGGCTGCCCCAGAAAAATGCACCCCGGCAGAAGAGGGCAGCGCAGAGGATACCCGCTCCAAGTGCGAGCAGCGAGATCTGGTTGGGGGTGATGCCGGTCCTCACAAAAAGGTCTGCAACCGGTTCAAGATACGTGATAACCCTTGAACGGTATGCAGTGATGTTCATAGCTCACATCATGGATATCTGAGCCATTAATAATTAATGTCGGTTTCCTGGCTCAAGGGGGGGCTGAAAACAAGAGGCCCCGTTCCTGCCATCGTCATCTTCTTTATATGCCCTGACCAATCGTATATTAGGGGAGAACCATAATGCCAGACACAACCGACCGTCCGCATGTGCTGATGATGTCTGAGATCACTGCAGACGGCAAACTAACGCTCAAGAAAGGTGCGTCCTCCAAGATCCTGATGAAGTACATGGCGCACGAGACCGAGATCCTCCTCCACCGGACGCGTGCGGAATACGACGCGATCATGGTCGGGGCGAACACGATCCGGATCGACAACTCCTTTTTAACAGTCCGGCTCGTTCCCGGGAAAAGTCCTCTGCGCGTGATCCCCTGCAGTATGGCGGATATCCCTGATAATGCAAATGTTCTGGGGCCTGATGCCCCGACCGTCATTGCAGTCTGCGAGAAGGCACCCGCCGACCGCGTGGCGGCGATCAGAAAGAAGGGCGTGCATGTCGCGGTCGCCGGAAAAGACCATGTGGAACTTCCTCTCTTAATGAAGATCCTTAAGCAGAAGTTCCATGTCAGTAAGCTCATGATCGAAGGCGGCCCGACACTGAACTGGCACATGCTCCATCACCGGCTTGTCGATGAGATACGGCTCATCCATCTCCCCTTCATCGTGGGGGGATCGGATACTCCATCACTCGTGGGCGGGATGCACATCAATTCCGAGGACGAAATGATCCGCCTGCATCTCAAGAACCACTACATGTGCGGCACAAACCTTGTATCCGAATATGACGTGATGTATCGCGAAGGGTGATTTCATGGCACTCTCTTTCGAACCTCCGGGTGCACCGGCACCCCGTCGGTCATCGGTCACGTGGCTCCTGGTCATTCTGGTCGGGCTTATCCTGGTCATCGGTGTCCTCATCGCGGCTATCTATGTTGCCTATTCCGGTGATATGGGAGTCTCTGTCGTCAGGATGGAGGGCACGATCGTCACCGGGGAAATTTCGGGGGAGGATTTTTCTGCAAGCGAACAGGTGGGCAGGGAGCTGCGGACCGCTGCCGATGACCCGATGATCGAGGCGATCGTGCTGCGGGTGAACAGCCCCGGGGGCACTCCTGCTGCGGCGCAGGAGATCATACGGGACCTTGAATATGCAAAGACAAAGAAACCGGTTGTCGTCTCGATGGGTGATATGGCGACATCAGCCGCCTATTACGTCAGTGCCCATGCGGACAGGATCTATGCCGACCCTGATACCTTCACCGCCGGGATCGGCGTGATGTGGACGTTCCCTGACATCTCCCAGTGGATGAACAAGGAAGGCTACAATGTCAGTGTGGTGAAATCGGGGAGCAAGAAGGACATGGGCTCGGCGTCGCGCCCGATCACCGAAGAAGAGCTGTCGTACGCACAGGGCATCGTGAACGCGAGCTTCGAGGAGTTCATGAACGATGTACTGGCACAGCGGCAGATTGCCCGTTCGGATATCGAGGACGGCAGGGTCGTACGCGGTGCCGATGCGGTGAAGATCAACCTTGTTGACGAGCTCGGCAACGTGAACGATGCGATCGACGGTGCACGATCGCTTGCCTCCCGTTCCCCGCTCCTCTAGACCATCTGCAGGGGATCAGCCTTCATATATTCGCGTGCAACGGTGGTCGCATACTGCCCGGGCGGCAGGGTGAACTGCAGCCGGACGCTGGTCGTTTCGGCACAGGTCTCTACCATAGTGTGCAGCGCAACCGGGCGCAGGGCTCCCTCGAATTTTGTTTTCACAAAGACAGAAGCCTTCTGGAAGTTTTCTGCACGGATCCCGCGCTCTTCCATGAGCCCTTTCATGAACTGTTCACTTTCAGAAGACGGGGATACCAGACCTTTTCCGGGCATAAAGATCGCGATACTGCACCTGCCGCGGCTGATATGCTGGGCTGCAGCCTGCCGGTTCTTTGGGGTAACCACATCATCCTTTCCGTTTGCAAAGAGAAGCCGGTCACCAATCTGCGGTTCAAAAAAAGAATAGCCCTTGCCGATCCGCCTGCTCACAGCCTCATTGAAGAGGTACGACTGGAACGCCGACACGAACATCGAGAGGAGCCTGGGGGGGAGTTGCAGCAGGGCGCCGGCGAAATCGCCGGGATTGTTGTAAAGGTGCTGGAGCATTGCCCGTTCGTACGCCAGCGAGACGGGAAATTCATGGAGGGCGATGTGGGGATCACGGGTTGTAAAAAATGCCACCCTGACCTTGCGGGTGGCCTCCTGTTCCGGCAGATAGGTCTTTGTGATATAGGTGATGACGGCCCCCTCGTAATCCCCGGTAAGGATGCGCTCCCCCACCTGGTGGGTGACCGGGCGTACACCCCCGAACCGCTGGAGCCCGTAATAGTTCGGGATGCCCGTCCTGACCTCGTTTGTGGTCTCCTGCACGACCGCATCCAGGCCAGGGCCGGCTGCCTCCCTGATCACGATATCGAACCGGTTCCCCAGCAGGTCACCCAGCGACAGCTGGGTGTTCTGCTGCCCGACAACGTCGAGCGTGATGTCCTTGAGCCGGACATGTTCAACCATTTCCGGTGTAGCCTTGTAGATCGAGATGAGCTGTGTCGTGACTGCCCGCCGGTCCTTGGTACCTGCCCAGCCGATCCGCCGGTGGCTGATCCCCAGCCGTCGTGCGATCTCTTTTATTGCATGCTGGTGCTCCCAGTTCTTCTTTGTAAGCCTGCAGACAAGGTACGGGCCGGTCCCAGCGGAGAAGGGCAGCGGGATCTCTTCGACACAAAAATCTTCCGGAGAGAGACGGAGCTTTCCCCCGATGCCGTCGGTATCGCTCGCATAATAGCGCATACCGAGATCCTGTTCAAGGGGATAGGGGCTCTTTTTCATAAGAGCGGAAGGGTGCCGGTAATACGGTCGAGGTCTTCTGCCTTTGCCGGGCCAAGGCCGAGCGCAGTGATCGTCCCCGGCGGGATCTCCGTCATCCCGGCGTCCTGGATCAGGGAGGCGGAGATACCGGCATGCTCCGCGATCGCCCTGAGATCATGGAGCGTGCGTTCGCTGTCTGCTTTCAGTACCACCTTCTTCTGCCCTTCCCCCAGCCACGCCTTTTTGAGGTGTTTATCGGCATGCTCAAGGGCACCGACCGATGCATGGGCTGCCTGTGCGCATCGCTTGCCGCAGCTCATCTTGATATCAGTGCGCACGATCAGGCACTGCTTGTATCGAAAGACCGGCTCTTCTCCCATCGGGTATGATCTTGGTGCTGCCCTGTCAAATAGGTAGTGACACGGGTGCGCAGAGCAGGGGACACTCCTGCCACCATGAAGAGGTTTACTACTCCCGCGTCCGATAATGAGTGAGGATTTCTTTCATGCCAGCGGTACCGGACACCCGTCACGATCACCAGAGGGCGACCTTTGGGGCCGGCTGTTTCTGGGGTGTTGAATCCGCGTTCTGCCACGTACCGGGAGTCAGCGCCACGGCGGCAGGGTACATGGGGGGGACGCTCGATCACCCGACCTACCGGGATGTCTGTACGGACACAACCGGGCATGCGGAGGTTGTGGAGGTTGTATTTGATCCTGCGGTGATTTCCTATGAACGCCTGCTCGATCTTTTCTTTTGTATCCATGACCCCACCACACCCGGTCGGCAGGGCGTGGATATCGGGACGCAGTACCGCTCCGTCATCTTCTGTCATACCCTGGAACAGAAGGCAGCAGCAGAGTCGTGTAAGGAGCGGCTCGACCGTTCGGGCAGGTTCCGGCACCCGATCGCCACGGAAATTGTCCCTGCCCAGCGGTTCTGGCGGGCGGAGGAGTACCACCAGCGGTACCATGAAAAGCATGGGGGGTCCGGGTGCGGGATCTGACGGTATCAGAACCGGTGACTACCGGTTTTTTTAATGAATTTTTAAAGAGCCATCTCATTTTTTTACGGGCACCAACCCATGGCTGTGTATTACCGGAAGTTTCCTGCAAAAAGGCCTCTCGTGGTCTCCTCGAAAACCCGCCCGATATCGGTATCTTCCGGTGGCGAGTATTTTTTTGGCTTATACCCGAGCGCCTGCAGAATTTCCCTTCGCAAGACAAACGGGCGCCTGTCTATTAAAGCCCTGAGTCTCTCCTCCGGTACCGGCAGTTCGTGGATATGCCGGTGGCAGGTGGCGCAGACGACAAGAATATTTTTCTCACGCTCTTTTGGCCCGGGCTTTCCGGGCTCTGTACGGCACGCAATACCGTGCAGCTCAAGCAACGGGAGAGGTGTGTACTCACGGCAGAGTTCACAGGTGCCTTCGACCGCGATCTTGATCTGCCGTTCTTTCCGACGTGATATTCCCTTGCACCAGATCTCTGTCACGGCGGGATCGCTCCTGATCACCGGTGCATTATCACCTGCAGGTTTTAATAGGTTTTGTGTCCGCGCTCCCATGAGAGACCGGTTCCTTTCAATCGCGCCAAAGTCCCACCAACCTGACGCCGTCACGGTCGGTCCGGCAAAAGAGATCTCATCACAACCTGTCCGTACCGGATCATCATCCCTCGAAATGTCATGACACCGGGTGCGGGTGTCAGCAGTGATCGTTTTAAAAAAATGTTGTTGATCAATCTTTTTGTACAGGATACTACTCTGACCCGGACCTTTTCCCGTGTACAATCGCATTCACCCGCGCAATAATCAGGTCTGCCAGAACCGTCCGGTTTTTTGAATCCACGGTCATGACCTCAACGTCATTGCGGTGTTTGATCGCCTCGATCCACCGGTCCCCCCTTTGTGCAATGGTGGCGATACAGGGAATGTCGGAGGCCAGCACGTCATTAACCAGTGTGCAGAACTGACAAGAAAGGGTTTCCATCTTCCCGATCTCATCGATGATATAGAGGGCACATTCGGAATCCGCATCTGGGAGTGCAGCAAGGAAGTCATCGAATCCGGCAACATCCACGCCATACTTTCCGACCCTGTACGGGCTCCTGATCGTGACATGCGAGAGGATACGGCGCTCGTTAGAAAAGCTCACCAGCTCAAATCCCTGCCTGATGCCGCTGACGCGTATCTCGGCGGTGTAAAACCCGGCAGGTGCCAGATTGTGCAGGCGCTCTGCGACCGTCCGGACCAGCGTGGTCTTTCCGCTGCCCGGTGCACCGACAACAAGGATATTTTTCATATGCCGCTTTTGATCTGCCGGTCCCTTGCGGGGAGGTTATTTTCCTTATCGGTCCGTTCTCATCCTGCAGGGTTCAGTGGAACCGGTACCCCAATGCCTGCAGGCGGCCGAGGAGTGATCTCATGCTCTCCTCCTGCCGGCTCGTGAGGTGCCTGCCCTGCTGAACCAGCCTGCTGTGCTTCATGAGGCTCCCGAGCAGTTCTTTTCGCTGGTCGGGAGGAATGGCCTCCGTGTGGTGGACCCACTTGATCATATCAAACCAGAGATTACGGTTTACCATCCAGTCCGCAGGGAACCTTGGTGGAGCCGGTGATGGGACGGTTGGCACATCCGGGGTCTCTTGTACCGTCACGATCTGTTCCTTTTCAGGATGGGGTTGTAGCACAGGTTCCATGACAGGCTCATCCGGCTCCTGCGCCAGACTTTCAGGCAGCAGTGCAGACGGTTCGGGTTCGGGAAGTTTCATCTGGACGGACGAAGGGGGCAGCAGGGGTTCTGGTTCTTTTGTCCCTGCTGAATGAGAAGGAATATCCTGTTTTGCCAGCGCGGTTTCCGGATTCACGCGTTCCTTCGCAGGTTCATCGGATTGCTGATCGCTGGCCGGAGGTTTACTCTCCTTCTGTCCGGGTTCGTTGTTCAACCCGGTGCGCCCGGCCATGGGGGCAGGGGTGGTGCGGTCCGGATGCCCGCGCTCGCTGATCACGGCATTGAGCCGCTCCTCCGCTTTTTTCCGCATCTCCCGCTCTTCTGAAAGCGCGGCATTCAAAACACCGATGTCGCGGGACGCGGAGTCGAGGAACTGCTGGGCATTTGCATACGTTTTCTTCAGCGCCGCCAGTTCCGCTTCGGTCGTTGCACGCACCTTTTTCTCCTGCTCCAGAGCACTTCTCTGCGCTTCAAGTTCCTTGTTCGCATCGGAATGTCCGGTTATTGCCGCCTCGTGCTCGGATGCCATACGGTCTCGGTCCGCAATCAGGGTGGCGATCTGCTCTTTTAGGACCCGCTTCTGTACCCCCTCATCCACAAGCCGCTCCTGTGCCTGGACCAGTGCCGCCTCCACCTCTGAAAGGCTCCGGCTCATCTGGCTGGTGCGATCCTTCCATTCCCGCTGAAATGCATCCCTCTCGTCCATTACTGCCCTGAGCCGCCCTTCAAGTTCCTCCCGTCTTTTTTTCTCAGTACCCAGCGATGCAGATACCGCTTCGAGATCCCCTGTCAATTTGCGGTTTTTTTCAATTTCCTTGTTCAGCTTCTCCTCATATGATGCATATTGCCCTTCAAGAGATGCAATGCGTACGCTTTTTTCTTCAAGAAGGCGCCGGTGCTCCCCGAGTGCCGCCCCTTTTTCACCCAGCTCCTCGCTCAGGGTGTCTGACCGTGTTCGCAGGGCGGATTCCTGCTTCTCTTTCTCCTGGAGGGTGGTCGTGAGCCTTGTTATTGTGCGGTTTTTCTCCTCCATTTGGTCGTAAAGGTTCCGGACGGTTGTATCGCGCTCCGAAGTAATTGCCGAAAGCCTGTCCATCAGCCCCTTTACCCTGCCCCCTATCTCATTTTTTGTCAGTTCCTGTTCGCGGCGGGTCCGGACGGCAAGCTCGAAGGTTGAGAGGAGGAATTCGAGGAGCTGGCGCCGGTCGGCAACGACTGCATAGTCCCTCCCGTCCTGGCTGACCACAAAGCGGGTCCTGACTGCAGGCAACGGCTTTTGCCCTTCGGGTGCGTTGCGGAGATCATCGATGGTGGAGAGCAGGGTCTGCGGGTCGACCGGTATGGTGATGAACCCGTCCGCCATGCTGTCCAGCACCTTTAACAGCATGCCGGCATCGGCAACGCTGGTGAGGAGAAGCACCGGCAGTCCCCTCAGGGTTTCATCGGTCTTGACGGTTTTGCAGAGCCCGAACCCATCAAACAGCGTGCACGTGGTATCGATCAGGAGCAGACTGGTGCCGGTGGATCTCACGGCAACAAGCGCTTCGGTGTCATCGTGGACCAGAGAATAGGGGTAGCCTTTTTGTTTGAGCTGGGTGCAGACCGACTCTGTCTGTGCCGGATCATCACTGACCAGAATGATCATACAACCACCGTCCGGCAATCGCGATAGAGGGCGTTCGTGACAACCACCTGTTCATCAAAATATAACGTACTCTTTAATATGCCTGCTTATCGGCAGACAGGGAGAACAATTGGTGGGATTTTTACGGTGCAGGGGGGTTTTACCCTTTAATACGATCAACGCAGATACGTACCCATGGAAATGAGAGCGGTCAAAAAATGGCTGACATTTTTCTGCGGCATCCTTGCGGCAATCGTGATTGCCGACCGGCTGTCGGCCATCATCGTTTCTGCCGCGGGGATCACCGGATCGGGGAGGTTTGTGCTCAGTTTTATCCTCTATGCCGCCCTCTTTTTTGCTGTCCTGTACGCCATCGAGCGGATCGCCGGCATCAGGTTTTTCAACCTGAACCGGGATACCTGATAACCATTGGACCAGAGGGGGATGACAGGGGAGGCTCTGGTGCAATCACGCTTTTTTACCTCACCGGTCATTGGCACGGTATATGGGGGGACTCATTCCCGAACCATACCACACGTTGCGGGAACGGGATCTCGATGCCGGCGCATTCAAGTGCTTTTTTCAATTCCGGCAGGATATGCGTACGCAGCGAGACATCGTCCTTCGTGTTTGCCCATGCAGACGGGAACCAGATTCGGACTTTGATGTTCACGCTGCTCTCGCAAAGATCGCTCACGAAGACCTCGGGTGCAGGATATTTCAGGGCAAACTGGTAGCTGTCCAGCATGTTGGTGATGATCCGGATCGCCTGCTCAATGTCGTCGCGGTACCGGATCCCGAGATCGTAGTCGTACCTCCGTGCGACATTCGTATGAAAGTTGCTCACTTCCCCCGAGTATACCTTTTCGTTGGGGAGGTGGACAGAGCCCCCGTTTATTGTCCTGACAATCGTGGCAAAGGGGGTCAGCGTGACGACGGTTCCTGATATCTCCCCGGCAGAGATGTAGTCGCCGCTTGCAAACGGCCGTTCGTACCGGATCGCAATGCCGCATAAAAGGTTGGTGATGACCTTCTGCCCGGCAAGGGCAAAGACGGCGACAAGCCCGAGGAAGACGGCCGCGATGATCGCGAGGCTTGCATCGAAAAATGCCGGTATGGTGACCGCCATGGCAGCAAGGACAAGCAGCACCCGGACTGCTTTTATCCGGAAATCCAGCTGATCCTTTTTCATTTTGTGGGAGAAGCGACGCTTCAGGTAGAAGGAGGCGGCAATCCCGATGATGTATGCAATGATGACGGCAATAACAAATGAAAAAACCTCGACAGGGCTTGTCGCACCGAAAAAATTCCTGTCCGACTGGATGAATGCGAAATAACTCTCCGTACCTTCAGGATACAGATTCGAGAGGTTGATCGGGATCATGCCACACCGAACTCCATGAGAAATCCTTTTTTCTGCACAACCGGGATCTTTTTTGCAGTATAAAGCTCAATACACCGCTCCATGTCAGCCTGCGGGGGGACATTCCGGCACGTTGTGCGTGCGATCATGGGAGAAAACACTTCCATATCTGCTGCCATCTCCACCACGTCGGCATAGAAGAGGTGCATGCTGTCACTGTCAAGGACTGTTCTTTTCACTTCCACGGTTTCAGACGAGCTGTTGCTGATGGCAAGTTCAAGCACACCCTCCTCATACCGGCTGACGACTGGTTTTGCGGTATGCAGGTCACTTTTATGCCAGCGGGTAATCAGCCCGGCGTCCGGGGATCCATAGAGTGAATATTTTGTCCTTGTCAGGGAAAAGAGGTCGAGGACGTGGATATCCCCTCCTGCCTCCAGGAGCACTCCGATCTCAAGCGGGAAGGAAAGGAACAGTCTCTGGAATGCGCCCGGTAGCAGGGCGATCCGGGGAAACCAGATCTCCAGATGGCGGGTGAGGGGGAGCGGGAGGTTCACGGGTTCAACAGGGTTGATGATGACCGTACCCTTGTCAGAAGAGAGTATTTTCTCTGCTCTCTCTTTGCCGCAGGATCGCACATACCGGGAAATATCAGGCGATCGTTCAAGCCTGACAGAGACTGCATTGTCGGTATAGGAGATATCCCCTCCGTATCGTCCAAACACGATGATCAGATCAGGGTTTGTCGTTCATAAAGGTGACGAAAACGGTTTTTTTCTGCGGGAAATGCACCTGCACCGGCCATTACGGAAAAAACACCAATCATTATTTAGATGCCCGCACATTGGTAAATGGTGAATCAGTATGTATCGCGGGGAGATGTTCATCCTCAAAGGGACACTCGGTATCATTTTTGGGATCATGACGATTGTGTTCCCGAATTTTACTCTGGGAACATTCTTTACCATCTTCGGGCTGTTCATCATCGCTGCGGGCATTATTGCTTTTCTCTTTGCCGTCACGTCCCAGCACTCTGATACCTCGTTCTGGTTCTGGCTCTCGCTGGGCATTCTTGCTCTCGGTATCCTGTCGGTATTTATCCCGGAGATCGTCGCGCTGGCATTTGCCCTCGTTATTGCGGGATGGGTACTCATCACCGGCATCTCCGATCTCGAGCGCTGCATCACCGGGTCCCGGTATTATTATACCCTTTTTGCAGCGATGCTGGGTGTGGCCCTCCTCCTCCTTGCGGGCATGTTTTACCTCGTCCCTGCATTACGGGAGCATTATCTCATGACGATATTCGGGGTCTTTGCCCTGGTCTTTGGCATCTTCTCGTTTGCCCTCGGGAAGATGATTCTCTCCGGAAAACTCCCCTGCGATCTCATGCCGTCACTGCGGTCGTAGCAAGGATCGGATCGTCCCCCTGTAATGGTCAGCAGGAACAATAACTATCATCACAACCCCCGCCAAGGTACATGAACAATGCCGGTTGAACGGGGCAGGCACGGGGGGTACGATGTCGTCGTCGTCGGTGCCGGGCCTGCAGGGACTGCTGCCGCCCGCGAATGCGCAAGAAAGGGGCTTGATACGCTCTGTATCGAGGAACACGGGACGGTGGGATACCCTGTCCAGTGCGCCGGGCTGCTCTCAAACGCGGCATTTGATGAGTGCCGGGTGTCGGAGCGGGCGGTGCTGAACCGGGTCTCCGGAGCCCGCGTTGTATCAGGGACAGGGGAAGAACTCCTCATCGATGCAGAGACTGCCAGGGCTTGCGTGGTGGATCGGGGGGCGCTTGACCGCGAGATGGCGCAGGCAGCGGCGGATGCCGGTGCAGAGTTCAGGCTCAAGACCGCCGTGTACGGCGTGCAGGGGACCACCGTGCTCACGCGGGGGGTACACGGGCACGAGGAGATCCCGTTTAAGATCCTGATTGCGGCGGACGGTCCCCGCAGCACCATCGCAAGACTCCTCCGCATGGAACGGGCAAAGGTCTTCCTTGCGGGCATCCAGGCAGATATACCGTATGGATGTGATCCCCGGTTCGTGGAGATCCACCCCGATGCATCGCCGGATTTTTTTGGCTGGGTGATCCCGACAGCTCCCGGGCGCGTCCGCATCGGCCTGTGCGGGGAGTCGCAGGTGCCTGAGCGGTTTGCCGCATTTGCAAAAAAATTTTGTTCAAACTTCACCCATCTCGTCACCGGCACGCTCCCGCTCGGGCTGATGCCAAGGACATACGGTCACCGCACCTTGTTCGTGGGGGATGCTGCCGGTTTTGCAAAACCCACGTCAGGGGGAGGGGTATACACCGGCATCCGTTCCGCACGGCACGCGGCGGCAGTTGCCTTATCAGCCTGCGGACAGGGGCGGTTTGACGATACCGTGCTCGCCAGCTACGAGCGGCTGTGGAAGGCAGATATCGGGCGTGAACTGGAACTGGGGTTCCGGATCTTTTTGATGCGGCAGAAGATGAATAAAGAAGAGATCCGTGCACTGGTCCATGCACTCAATGACCCGGAGATCCTCTCCACGATCCTTCGGTACGGGGATATGGACCGCCCGGGAGTGCTCGCAAAAAAACTCCTGCAGAACCCGGCGATGCTCCCGTGTCTGGGGCCGATCATCAAAACAGGGTTGCGGTCGTTGTTCGGGTAACCGCCAACCTGCCTGAAACGTGCTGTTTCTTACCTGCCGGAATTCTTATGTGTTCCCCCCAGGATATCCGGGCGGACTTTCTGGATGAATGTGACCACAAAGCCGGTGATGATCGCCTCAAGTACCGCAACCGCAGTGTTGATGGCGACGACGAGCGAGAGCCCGGCAAGGATCTGGGCGGGGCTCTGGGTGACACCCTGCACACCGGAGATGATGATGATCCCGACCATCACGATGTTGCCGCACACCAGCCCTCCAAATGTCGCGGTGGCGGCGCGGGCAAAGGGGCTTTTTGTAATTTTTCCAAGCAGGAAAAACAGGGAGAAGGCAACCAGCACCTCGGAGATATTTACCAGCGTATTTGCCCCGATCATGCTCCAGCCGCCGTGCCCGATCGCCGCGGTCATGATGTTGACGACAAAAACAATCAGGCAGCCGGCAGCAGGACCCGTGAGGATGCCCACGAGCGGGGTTATGTTGAGGTGGACACCGCCGGCGACAGGGATCTCAACCTGGAATATGGCAAAGGTGGCGGCGGTGCAGAATGCAGCAATCGTAATCTTCCTGCTGTCGGTTTTTTTCCCATACCGCAGCAGGCAGAGCGAGATGCCGATCAGGATGATCGCGGCTGTCCACCATACAATCACCCAGAAGAGGGAGAACGATCCGTCCTCAAGGTGGATATGTGCCATAGACGAGCGACTGATTTGGTGTTCGCATCTGCAGTCCCCTTCTTTCCTTTGTTAATCAGCGGATGAAAATATCAAGGTTCTGAAAAATTTGGGCTTACTCCAAATTTCCTCCACTTCATCTCTTGGGATTTTTCCGCAACACGGCAAGAAGTTCATCCATCCGGATCGGATGCTCCGTTGGCTCTATGCCGTGCAGGGCACAGTATTCGACATAGAGACGGACGATCTGCGGGACTTTCAGCCCTGCATCTGCAATCAGCGCCGGATCATAGAAGACCTCTGCCGGCGTGCCTTCGGCAAAGACCGAGCCGTTCTTTACCAGGCAGATCCTGTCAGCGACCCTTGCAGCAAGGTCGAGATCATGCGTTGCGATCACGACACTGATGGAAAAGCGTTCCTTCAGACCGGTGATCAGGTCTTCGATCCGCTCCGAATGGACCGGGTCGAGATCCGAGGTCGGTTCATCGAGCGCGATCACCTTCGGTTTCATGGCGAGGATCCCTGCGATCGAGACCAGCCGCTTCTGCCCGCCGCTGAGGTAGTTGGGTAACTTGTGGACAAGATCTGCGGCTCCAACCGCTTCAAGTGCTCCCATCGCAGCCGCCTTCGCTTCAAAAAGCGGCATCCCCATGTTGAGCGGACCGAACATGACATCGTCCAGCACGGTCGGGGCGAAGAGCTGGTCATCGGATTGCTGGAAGACCACCCCTACCTCCTTCCAGAGATCTGTCCGCTCACCGCCAATGATTGAACGACCGTTCACCCAGATATCGCCTTCCGATGGGGTGAGAATACCGTTCAGGTGCTCGATCAGCGTGGACTTGCCCGACCCGTTCGGTCCGCAGATCGCGACGATCTCGTTTTTCTGCACAAAGAAGCACATGTCGTGGATGCCGACACTGCCATCAGGGTACGTGTGGCTCGCGCAGTCGACATGGATCAGTTCCCGTTCACGGTCAACCGGCGGGCAGTGCGGGGCGTGCGGGTCCCTGCGGATCACCGTCATATTCTACCATCCCCCCGTGTTGGGTACCATCCACACAATCATGGCTATGGCGAGCGAAAATGCACCGAGCACACCGTACCCGGACAGACCCGGTCGCGGAATAGCGCTCGCGGCCAAAAATGTCCCGCGGTAGCCGCGTGCGATCATCGCCTTGTGGACGCGTTCCGCCCGCTCGAACGAGCGGATGAAGACGAGCGCGAAAACTTCGGCAAAAATCCTCCCCTGCACCCGGATGGAATGGACAAGCCCGCCGCCCCGGGATCTCACGGCTTTGAGCATCGCGCCGGTCATGGCAAGCGTCAGGAACAAAAACCGGTATGCCATTAAAAAGATCTGGTCGAGCGGCGAGGGGAAAATCCGGGAGATCATGCCGGCAAAATGCTCGTATTTTGTCGTCATCAGGAAAAAAAGGGAGTACGTGACTGAGATCAGGGCCTTGAGGAGCAGGGTGACCACCAGCAGGATCCCATTATCCGTAAGCGCGATTGTGACACCAGAAACCACAAAGGAAAAGACTGGTGTCCCGGGCTCGCTCCATGCCAGAAGCCCGACCAGCGAGAGGACAAAGATGACGGGCAGGGCGTACCATGCAAACAGTTTTTTTACCGGCAGACCTGCGAGATAATACATCGCGAGGATGGCGATGTACAGCACTGAGCAGATG
>Ga0315277_10005782_pt1 | contig 16245 bp, 9 predicted proteins | sample YL17G05_15_MG_FD_203695 | JGI IMG/M metagenome (GOLD analysis project Ga0315277, IMG submission 203695) | Sediment microbial communities from Yellowstone Lake, YNP, Wyoming, USA - YL17G05_15 | ecosystem: Environmental > Aquatic > Freshwater > Lake > Sediment | place: USA: Wyoming | collected... | reverse complement strand
GTTCATGCTGATGACCCGGACAGCACCATACCGCATTTATCAACCGGCACTTTACCGGTCAATGCCTCCTTTACAGATAGCGGTAATGGAAATGGAATCTTTACCTTCAAGCCGGTTTACGTACAATCAGAGGTATATGGGATGATCTTCATAGCATCAGACGGCTCTCTGGCAGACACCGAGTCGGTCTTGATTACAGTTCTTGAGGCTGGAAATCAGGCACCGAATCTGGTAATTCCCTTTGATTCTACGGTTATAAATGAGAATACCACTTTAAGTTTCAGGGTCAGGGGGATTGATCCTGATAGCGCTACACCCATCTTGCGGGCAACGAACTTACCGGCTAATGCCACTTTCACTGACAGTCTGAATGGAAGAGGAGGTTTCAGATTTTCACCCAGCTATTTCCAGGCCGGAACCTATAACATCTATTTCTTTGCGATTGATTCCCAGGATACCTCGATAGTGAAAACCGATACTGTGAAAATAATTGTCAAGGATGTTAACCAACCTCCGTCTTTTGGAGTATTATCAACTCAATCCACCAGAGAAGGTCGTACACTCATCGTAGCCATTAAAGCTGTGGACAAAGATAGCACATTACCCTCCCTTTCGATAGTAACCCAATTACAAAACGCCACTTTTAGCGACAGTGGAAATGGTACTGGAGTTTTTACTTTCAGACCTGACTTTACTCAGGGCAATCTTAACCCGAATGTATATGGAGTTACATTCAGAGCAATAGACCAAGTATACCCTGATACTGTTTTTTCAAATAATATGCAAATCATTGTTTATGATTCTGCAATGCCTCCAGTTATAAGACCCATTAATGATACCAGCATAGTTGAGGGTGGGACACTTTCCTTCTATGTTTTTGCTTCGGACCCTGATAGCACTATACCCACCCTAAGCGCCTTTAACCTTCCGACAAATTCCTCCTTTAGTATAGTCGGTGGGAGCCTTGGAAGATTCAGTTTCAATCCTACGTTCTGTCAAGCTGGGAGTTATACTGTGGGATTTGTAGCCAAAGATAATACCTCTTTAGCAGATACTGTGTTGGTCAAGGTCACGGTGATTGACGCAGGTAATCACAGACCCAAACTGGCGTCGATTAGTGATAAAGTTGCAGCCGCCGGCGACCTCTTATCTTTCACCGTAAGTGCCACAGATCCGGATTGCACGATTCCGCAGCTTTTAGCTGATTCGCTACCACGAAATGCAGTATTTCATGATAGTGCTAACGGAAGAGGCCTTTTCAGATTCACACCGGACAGCACCCAGATCGATTCGACATATAGCGTGATTTTCATCGCCTCGGATGGTTCTTTAGCTGATAGCGCCAGAGTTCGCATCAGCGTCATTGCCTACGTGAGAGGAGACGCTAACAGAGACGGCAGGGTAACAGTGGCAGATGTAGTCTATCTGGTCAGCTATCTGTTTAAAGGTGGACCTGCACCTGTTCCACCCGGAGCTGGAGACGCTAACCACGACGGCCTAGTCACTGTGGGGGATTGCGTCTATCTAATTAATTATCTTTTCAAAGGTGGGCCACCACCCTGTAGCTGATCATCTTTAGACCGTTTCCTGTGACTGAAAATCCGATCTGGTACGTTTGACTATATGGATTTGATTGTTAGTAGGTTGTTAGAAAATAAGCTTCTTGGATTCGGTTGAGAGGTTAAGAGTGTAGAAAGATACAGTGTGAACAGGGTAGAGGTATCATGCTATCTTGGTCGAAAAAGTGTGCTTACATGGCTGAGTAAACAACGTACTGAATATTCTATCTTAAAAATCGTAACGTCTAATCTTGAGTAGTGGATTTTTTTGTTAACATTTTATACACTATTTCTAGTAATACATGCATTTATTTGATTTGACAGAACTTACAAAAAGGTTATATCAATTTATATGAACTCATATATATCTCTTGGTTGGATCAAGTTGCGATTCTTAACGAGGGTTTTTCATTTTTCTTCATGAAAGAGGTGAATTATGTATTCACGTAAGAAACGTTTTACAATTCAGCCGTGCTTGACCTGGATATTTGGTATCATAGCACTTCTCTGGGTTTTGCTTAGAAGCGGAACGAATCTCAAGCGCTTAACTTATCCCTGTCAGCGGGCTGCGATGCCTATTGCGGTTAATTGGCTTCTGACAGTGACTGCGTTTTTTGCTGGTAGCTTGTTTTTGCGTAGATTTGCGAGATTATGTGGTGTGGGGATTTTGTTAGTGGGAACCATTTGGTTCATAGGGGCATTGCCTGAATTTACCAGGTCGGAGGTAGGTTCTGCAATTTCACTACCGATATGGGAGGTCCCAAATCCTGTATCGACTGTTTTTGTAATGGATTCAATTCCGTCGACAGCAGGTTCACTGGCTGCGGGTAATGCCTCTGTGCCGAACGAATATCTGCCCGATCCTGCGATTGATACCCTGCTCATGATGATGAGAACAAAAGGTATTTTTCTGCATAAGACCGCCACCCATCCCTTAGGTATAGTTGGTGCTGACAATATTGTGATCATAAAGGGTAATTTTCAGTGGAATAGCAGAAACACTACCAGTACCGATCGCATAAAAGGATTGATATGGCAGATTTTACAGCATCCTGAGGGGTTTACGGGCGAGATTATTATTTGCGATAACACCCAAGACATTGGTACCGGGATCAACGACAACGACAATAATTCCGAGGACCCCAACCAATCCATCCTTGACGTAGTGAGCACATTCTATTCCAAGGGATATCCACTATATTGCCTGGATTGGAAGTTTGTCTGGGATAAAGTAGCCTCCGAATATTTTAGTGGTGACTACAAGGATGGATATGTCTATGAGAGCTCGACAAAGATATCGTACCCGAAATTCCGTTCACCTTCAGGGAATCATTACATTTCGCTTCGTTATGGGATATGGGACTCGCTTGCAGCCGTGTACGATCCATCACGTCTTTGTATAATAGACTTTCCCGTGCTCAAAGCTCACGGAATGGCCGGAGCAACTATTGCTGTCAAGAACTGGATAGGAGTTCTTACTACTGCATACTCAGATGCGCGCTATGGTGGTTGGAATGCTTTGCATTACACATATCTCTTCGGAACCTATGCCCTTGTTGCCCGGGTGATGGCTGTAACCTTTCCAAGACTGACGATTGTGGATGCAGCGTGGACTACCACAGATGGACCAAGTAATCTCATCTGGGTACAGAATACGAAGATGCTTTTAGCCTCGACCGACCCGGTTGCAGCATCATGGTATGCTTCGAAATTCATGCTCACTCCAATCGCTCGTTATCCCAATTATACAAACCCTGACCTAGCAGGAAGCAAATATAATATCTACCTGGGAAACTGGACAGCATTCCTGGCAGATTCTGCTGGATTTCAGTGCACGAAAGACTCTTCTAAAATTTCCGTCTACGATAGGAGGGGCTTGATCGATGAATATATCCGTGGCGATGCCAATGCTGATAGAAAGATAACTATTGCAGACATAGTATATCTAATCAACAATCTTTTCAAAGGAGGCCCTGCACCCATTCCGGTTCAGGCTGGTGATGTCAATTGCGACAGCAAAATTAGTGTTTCTGATGTCATCTATCTAGTTAACTACCTTTTCAAAGGCGGACCGCTACCCTGTAGCTAACCATCTTAAAACAGTTTCTGGGGACTTGAAATCCGATTTGGTAAGTTTGACTATATGGATTTGATTGTTAGTAGATTGTCAGAAAATAAGTTTGTGGGATTCGCTTGAGAGATCAAGTGTCTAGAAAGATACAGTGTGAACAGGGTAGGGGTATCATGCTATCTTGGTCGAAAAAGTGTGCTAACATGGTTGAGTAAACAGCCTACTTAATATCCTATCTTAAAAATCGTAACGCCCAATCTTGAGAAGTGGATTTTTTTGTTAACATTTTACACACTATTTCTAGGAATACGTGCATTTATTTGATTTGACAGAACTTACAAACAGGTTATATTAATTCATATGAACTCATATATATCTCTTGGTTGGATCAAGTTGCGATTCTTAACGAGGGTTTATCATTTTTCTTCATGAAAGAGGTGGATCATGTATTCACGTAAAAAGCGTTTCACAATTCAGCCGTGCTTGACCTGGATATTTGGTATCCTAGCACTTCTCTGGGTTTTGCTTAGAAGCTTAGTCACTCCTTAAGGCCAGCGAATAGAAAACATACACTATAACGAAAAAGGCATTCGAGAATGCCGTAACAATTAATTCGGCTAATCGGACTGGGCTCCTTACTCACCAACTCGAAGGTTTCAAAGTTTGCGATGAGTGGGGTCGGGGCCGCATTGACTAATTCTGATACCCTTTGGCTAATATGTCAAAGGGTTTTTGTTAGACTGGACCGAAATATGGGGGCAGGTCAGTATCGAGCCTCTGGAGAAGTTAATGTGTGTCCTCGCGCAGATAATCCGCTATCTTGTCTCTGTCGCCTTGATATCAAAATGCTTTTTTGCTAGCTCCCAAAGGTCAATGACGCGAACATCGGCTGAATCAAGCCTCAAAGAGTATCCGTCAGCGCCCGGACGAAGTGTGTCTTCACTAAGGAAGCTAGTAACTTCAATAATCCCATAATATGGATTGAGAGGCTGGGTCATATCGTAGGTGATCATTTTACGTTCCCGGCCCCGCCAAGATGTTTGATAGAACACTTCAAAATTGCATGTAGTATCACCGAGCAGGAACAAGTTGCTGCCCCAAAACTCGCCACCAGTTACTATCCACAAGAGAATGGACTTATCAGGGAAAAAGGAGACCGTATCAACCCAGGAACTAGACAAGCCTCCCTCACAGTATCCCGCATGCAAGCATCTCAATTGGAGACTGTCGCGACCGACAGTTCGCCAAACTGAAAGGACACCCGGGAATCCACCATAACCCTCAATATCCTCCATCACAAAAAAGTAGAATCCTTCCATTACTGGAATGCCATCCCCAGCAGATTGCCGAGGAGGGCGAATAAGCAATTGTCCGTGTTGCGGGGTTAGCGCAACACGCAACCATTCGGTATCATGTTGCGACGTGCGCACCGAGGATCTCCGTTGTACCTTGATGTCCACGGAATCGAGTTGCCATTCAAGAATCTGCGTAATATCAGTGTGCACTTGATTGAGAGAATCGCGTGTTACATCCAGTTTACACTGGAAGCGGTCTAAATCCTTTTTGAGAATGGTAGGCTGGTGAAAGACTATGGTATGGTTGCTGCGAGCAGCACTCACTTCGACAAGGTAATCCTCCGAAGGTTTAAGCATAGAATGGGCTGGTAGCAGCATCCGTACTGTGTCGAGTTGCGCGCATGCTTGAGAGCAAACCAGCACAAAGGTCAAGACGGTCAAACCGAACCAATGACTGACTGATTTGATACTCATGACCAATGCTTCTCCCATCCAGGTTTTTAGACGAAGCGTTCCTATGGTTGTTTCCGTGATAAGGCAAAAATTAGCTTTTTTCTTTGCAACACCCTTCCTTAGAGATAGGTCTGTAACAATCGCCTTTGGAATTTTCTTGGACAGCCCGATCATTCAGTCTGCCTCAACGAAAAAAGTCTTTAGAGAGTGGGGCCAGGGCTGTTTTTTGTCCCACTCAACTATGAGATCTCAACTTCTTGAACCTCTCCTGCGCATCCTCCACTTCTTTTATCCCTGGGTCTGCATTTTTCCAGATGTCCAGAAACTCCTCATATTTCTCAAGCGCCTTATTATTCCAGCCCGATTTCTAATAAGCCAAGCCCGGCAGGGACACATGCCCGCTCACGGCTCCAGGTTCATCTTCCGCAGCATGGCCTTATAGGCCGGGTGAGATTTCAGGGGATCGAGGATCGGCGCACTCTTGACTGATGTGACAAGAATTGGATCCCGCTCTTCGATACCCCTCTCGACCCATGACCGTGCCTCGTCTCGTCCTCCCAGTCCACGATGGACAGATGCAAGAGCGGACGCGGGCACATAGGTCAACCGTCGTCGCGCCGTCAACTCCTCCAGCAATTGCCGCGCCTCGGCGGTCCGGCCGGCCATACCGTAGGCTCTGCCTAGCGTTCCTAGCGTCGACGGAGTACCCCCGGAGAGCTCGTTCGCCTTCTCGGCCGCGGCGACGGCCTCGTCGAGCCGCCCAGCCACGTCCAAGACGGTCGAGAACAACCAATAGGAGAAGAAGAAGGTCGGGTCCAGATCGATGGCGCGCTGCAGTTGCGCGACTGCCGGCTCGAATTGCCGCGTGCAGTGAAGGAGATACCCCACCAGCGTGTTGTAGAATGGATCGAGCGGATCCAGCTCCAGCGCCCTCCGCATCTCGGCCAAGGCCTCTTCAACCCGTCCCAGCGGCAACAGGAACCACATGGCGTAACACCATGCGTAGTCGTATCGGATAACCGCGGAGGACGGACTCAACTCCAGGGCACGGCAGAATTCGCGCTCCGCTCCCGGCCAATCGAACTCGCCGCTGCCCAGGACAGTCCCCAATGCGCTGTGGGCGTCGGCAATCGTTTCATCGAGCCTGAGGGCCTCGAGCGCCGCGGCCTTGGCCCTGGGATACGACTCCCGCGGATCCGTGGAACCCCAATAGAGGTTCCATAAGTAGGATTCGCACAGCACGACATACGCCAAAGCGTAATTAGAGTCGAGCGCGATGGCCTGCTCACAATACCGCCGGCCCGCCTCGCGACCTTCCTGCGTCATCTTCAGAAGATGATACCTAGCCTTCAGACAGAGGTCGTAGGCGGCGGGATTCTCCGTGTAGCGCTTCACCAGCGGACGCTCCCCCAACAGTCGGCCCCGCAGCTTCTCCACGATGGCCTGCGAGATCTCGTCCTGAATGGCGAAGACGTCGGTCATCTCCCGGTCGAAGCGCTGGCTCCACAGGTGGTACCCGTCGCTCGCTTTGACCAGCTGCGCCGTCACCCGGATGCGGCTGCCCGCCTTACGCACGCTGCCTTCCAGGATGTGCTCGACGTTGAGCCGCGCGCCGATCTCGCGCACATCCGCCTCCTTGCCGCGGAAGGCGAAGGCCGAGGTCCGCGCCATCACGCGCAGACCCGGCACCTGTGTCAGGGCGTCGATAATGTCCTCGGCCAATCCGTCGCTGAAATACTCGTTTTCCTTGTCGGCGCTCAGGTTCGCAAACGGCAGCACGGCAATGGAAGGTTGAGCCTTTGCTGTAGAAGCTTGTTCTTTTGAACTTACGAGTTTATTTCTGAGCTTGTCTAAATCAACCAGAATGTCCTCAGCCTTCTCGTAACGGGAATCCTGTCTTTTGGCAAGAGCTCTGTTCACAATCTGCTCTAGTTCTGGTGAAATCTCAGGCCTTGATTCAACCAATGGCCTCGGCTCTTCATTCAAGATAGCATACACCACCGCCTGTTCATATTCACCCTTGAAAGGCAACTGACCGGTTATCATCTCATACATCACTATTCCAAACGACCAGATGTCAGTTCTGGTATCAACTTCTTCTCCTCGAGCCTGCTCAGGCGACATATAGGCAACTGTGCCTAAAGTTGAACCTGTTTTAGTTACTTTGGATACTCCTCTGAGCTTTGCCAAACCAAAGTCCATTATCTTAACCTGACCTCGAGGAGTAAGCATTATGTTGTCAGATTTGATATCTCGGTGAACAATCCCTTTCTCATGTGCCGTTGCCAAGCCTCCACAAATCTGAATGCCTATATCTAAAACTTCATTTAGAGAAAAAGTCTTCACCTTCAAAAGCTCTTTAATCGATTTACCCTCTACATAAGCCATTGAGATGAAGCATTCCCCTTCGATTTCATCTATTTCATGAATATTGCAGATATTCGGATGGTCTAATGCAGAGGCGGCTTTGGCTTCATGCTCAAATCTGGTCTTGGCTTCACTATCACAAAGAAATTGCTTAGGCAGGAACTTTAATGCCACGATTCTATCCAGCTTTATATCCTGGGCTTTATAGACCACACCCATTCCACCCTCACCTAATTTCTCCAAGATTTTATAGTGAGAAATAGTCCTGCCAATCATAGCCTTATCGAGTGAAATGTTATAGCGAAGAGTATACTTAAATTAAACTGGAAAGCTGAACAATGTCAATAGAAATTTGTTAGATATATCGAATGGACAGGGGTGTGTGATCTTCTTACCTTTATTTGTCACGATGTGTCAAAATATTTTCAGGTTGGAAAAAGAAAAAGGGACAGCTCACAAAGGTCTGTCCCCTTGGGTCGTAATAATCTTCTCTATCTCTTAACAAAATGGCAGTGGTCCTCCCTTGAACAGATAATTCACCAGATAGACCACATCGGAGACTGTGATCTTGCCGTCACAGTTAGCCTCTCCAGCTTCGTAGGGTTTAGGTATAGGCCCTCCTTTGAAGAGATAGTTTACCAGGTAGACCACATCTGCAACCGTCAGTGAACCATCCCCATTCGCATCCCCGCATTTCACCACTGTGGGGTAAACAAAGCCAGCATAGAGCTTGAAACTGGTGCTGGCGCCAGAGCCTATGGCTGAGGACTGACCTCCTGCAAAGATAGATAGATCGCAACCACCATTATACCTCTGCCCACCAAAACCATCTATGGCATCTGTGACCAGAATAAAAGCAGCAGGCACAAGGCTCTTCTCCGGCACTCTGGTCTTCTCAACTGTGCTGTTTGTACCAGGCAAACTGCTTGTTCTGGCAATTTCATCTTCCTTGGCTCCGGTATTTCTTCCTTCTGGCAAGCCGACAAAAGAAAACTGGAGAAGAAGGATTAAGAATACAAATAACCAGCAGATAATCTTTGTTTTGTCCATTCTACACCTCGTTTCTGTTTTGGGCTCAGCTATATTTACCCTCGCTCCAACAGCCCTGGAAGCGACACATTAAGACTGAACCTACCTTATCTCCTTATCTATCTTCAACTGTTGCTCACTCATCTGTTTCCTTTCTCCCTCCTGTTTCAGCCTTTCCTCTTCCATCCTGGCTCTTTCCTTCTCCATCTCTGCCTGATGCTTTGCCTGCTCTAAGGCTATCGCCTCTGGCGTTGATCCTGCCATCTTAGCCAGCCTCGTATTCTCATATCCTTTTCGCTTGGCTACTACCCGATAGGTAAAAGAGGCATTGCTGGTTCCATTCTGAAGCTCTATCACATCAAAACCTGTGGTTCCCCTGATTACTGCTGTTCCTTTACAATCCGGTTCATTGAGCTGAACAAATACTTTTATTGGATTCTGGCTGTTTATGGCCACTGTTTGCAAAAAGAGGGGGTCAAGCGAAATATGGGCTTTTCCGTTTGCCAGCTGCCCTTCTCCAAAATCCTCAAACCAGTTCTCTGGTGATTCCTGGCAATATAACAGACGATACTCGCCATTATCCACCTTCACTGCCGCACTCTTAGTTCCAGTCGCAGTCAAATTTCCATAGAAATATCCAGCATAACTTGGCGAAGCAGCATAGGCATAGACTCCATATGCTATGCCCGAGGTAGAATAGGCTGAGAAGTATCCACCATATGCATCGCCGGAGGAAGAATTGTTAGCGATACTCGAGAGGCCATAAGTAGAACTACCAGAGGAACCAGCACTTAGGGCATCAATGCCCATATGCTGTCCAGTCCCAGAAGAGCTGGTAGCAAAATAACCTGCTATAGTAACACCTGAGGAAGTATTCTCAGCATAGCTATGAACCCCGTAAGTCGGACTTCCAAAATAATTGCTATACCCCCTTGCTTTGAGTGCAAAATGGGCTCCCGTGCCGGAGGAAGAGGTCTCAAAATATCCACCAATCGCATTACCAGTAGAAGAATTGGAGCCATAACCATAAACACCATAGGTGGTGGAATCAGAGCTGCCGAATGAGGATGTATATACTCCATAATGCTCTCCAGTCCCATTGGAAGAAGTGTAAAAATTCCCAGCATAGACATTGCCATTAGAAGAATTGGAGCCGTAGCCATAGACACCATAGGTACTGCTTGAAGAGTTGCCAAAGGCCACTGAGTAACTTCCATAATGAGCACCTGTACCGCCAGAGCCGACATTGAAAACCCCGCCGAAAACAGCAGAAGACCCATAACCTAATCCATAAACCCCATAATGAGCTCCTGTTCCGGAAGAAGAGGTTTCAAAAAGACCGCCATAAGCATTGCCCGCAGAAGTGTTATCAGCATAACCGCGCATACCGTACATAGATGAGCCACTGCTGCCTGAGGCTTTGCCCAGAAAGGCGGTGCCAGAGCTGGAGTAAACACTGTCCGGACCAGCTACGTTCACAAATATGCTATCGCAATCGTGACAGTTGGTCTGAAGAGAACCTGCCCGATAAGCATAAGGGACACTCACCATCGGCTTCCTGGGAGTTATCTCTGAATCAGTTCCTACTTTAACCCCTAAATATCTTACAGAGCCGTTAAAAACCGAACTGGAAATAGGGTTCACACTTCCCAAAAGAACGTTGAATACCCCCTTTTCTACTTTCACTGCCCCTTGAGTCTCAGTCCAGTTAAGGGTTGTACCACCTGAGTCTGCGTAGATTGAGAAAACCATCGCAATGGTGGTATCCAAAGGTGCGCCGGTTGACTTAGTCAGCTTCCCCTGATAATTTATCATCTGGGGCACCTGGGAAAAAGAATAAGCGCATAAAACTAACATCAGCCCCAAAACCATTAAGATAATCTTTGATTTCATCTTTTACTTCCTCCTTCTGAATATGGTGTTCTCGGATTTAGTGTTCTTGGCAAGTTCACACAAGGCTTGAAAATCATCCTTTCCTCCTTTCATTTCTATTTTTAGGTATAGTCGAATTTCAAATCTATGCAGAAGAGATGCTCCACCCCTCTGGATTTATCTCTCTAAATAGCAAAACCTTAGAATATAGCTACATATTGATTATAGCTCAAATTAATAATTAGTCAAGGGAAAAGACATACTTGAAACCCAAATTGAAACAGGTGGGGGGGTAGCGTCCCCCTACCCCTGTCTCTCTTAGACTATGTTCCCTTGAGAGACTCTGTGATAAATTTCTCAGAACAAACTTACTCAAGCACTACTGAAAACAGAGCAAGTAAGCTGAGCAAGCTTTACCCCCAGTGCTACTCACTATATTTTTGTCCGAGATATAGTGAGTGGTATGGTGGGGTAACGGGTTCTTCTATCATAGGCACAGGGTGTCAGAATATTTTCAGGTCAGCTAGTCCGGGGCTTATTTTTCTACCCTATTAATCCACAATGAAGTGGACAGGGCACAGAAGATTGAAGGACTAAGACCTTCCAGGCGGATGCAAAAATACTATAATTCACCCTCGCCCCGCGTTGTAAGCTCCCCTTTTTCAAACCAGTTAACCGAGCAAAGCCAGGTTAAAAAACATGAAGGTCAGCCAGAAAAGGATGCAAGCCATAACCCGCAGTGGAAACGTCATATTTCTGGGGTCGGGACATTTTTCCATGCAGTTGTCGATTCGACTCGTTGGGTGCTGATAATCTGACCAGTTTTCGTGTCCAAATCAACAAAGCCCACCGGTACTTTGATAGAGTTGAACGCAAATGCTTTCTTTCCCATATCAGGATTCTTGGAGCCAGGCATTATCTCGACAAAAATAACCCGACGGTAAGGGCAGGATGCACAGTCTAATGACTTCTGATCGATTCCAAGCGAGCAATGATGCCGTCTTGCCACTTTCGGATCTACATTATGCATCTTAGCCATCATGTCTGAGGGTGGCCGCCTTAAGTGTTCAAACGGATGAAGCACCCAATCTGCAATCAAATTTATTGTCTGATTCTGCTTCCATAAATGATGCTCCGTTCCAGTATTGGCGATCATTCCCTGCATGATATAATCTACGGGCATGACATAACCGAGATAATTCTCGTCCCTTAGAAGGAATTCTATATTGTTTTTTTTGATCGTATTGATGACTGTCTCATCCAGAGCGCCGTCTTCAGGCATAATCGAGACAACGGTAATGTTGCTATTGGCCGCCATTGGCAGGGAATTAAGCGTGATGATCCGAAATATGAAACCTGCCCCGATTACCAATACGGGAACCATCAAGAAGACAAGAGGTTTCCTCAATCGCCCGAAACGAGTGCTTCCGAAAAACGAGACGATAGGTTTTTCTATGGTAGGTGGCAAGAACATCCCGGTCCTGTCCATATATCCCACGTAGGCCTGACCATATCGACGCGTCATTCTTTTCTCCTCATCGTTAGCAAGATAATAATAAAGAACGAGCATCAGAGACAATGTCACCAATACGATGAATCTTGGCCAGAGTATCGACATGCCGATACCCCACAACGAAAGAGCCAGATACTGGGGGTGACGTATGATTGAATAAAGCCCTTTGCTAGCAATTCCCCATCGAAAGACCTTCCCGAGATAAACCTGCAGAGCGCAGACGACAAACGCAAGCGCGCCAGTGATAAATAACATAGAGCCCAGGATGCGAACGGCTTTAAGAAACAACGTGGGAGGCAAGATCATATGAGGCAGGAAAAAATGAGTGAGCCATCTTGTCGACGGGATGGCGTCAATCCAGCTAAAAATGGGATTGAAGACCGAATAAAAGAAAAAGGTGAAGGGACTAATCATTATGGCGATCTCAAACGCCATTATGAAAAAAACGACAATTCCTCCTCGAGCCAGGATACGTTCTAACATACCGTATTACTCCTTATAATCCCGTAAAGGTTATGGCCTCAAAATGTTTGCAGGATGATTATCATTTTGAGCCTTACCACTATCAAGAAAGATTAAACCATATGCCTTCTCATTCAGGCAATTCATATAAATTAAAACGCATACCTTTTAATTAATTTGCTTACTCTAATGCTCCCTTAATTGTTCACACTTTTTCTATGAGCTTGCGGGTCCTGCCATATAAAGCACCATACCACCACGCCCACCGTCTATTTTGTTTTCTTCTGTCCCACGCAGGGATGCCCCTTGTCTTTGCCGTGGCATTTCTTTATCAGCTTGGGTGAACACTCCTCTGGCTTCCCCCTCAATTCCCTCGGCTTATAGCAGCACTTGTTGGTTGTGCACATATCAAACTTCCTTTGTCCTTTGTCAACCATCCTTCATTAATGCCATCAAAATTTAGACCTATGTTTATCTATCAACGCATAAAAGATCATTGGCCGTCTTTTGCCATTTCGAAAGGCCGTCATGGTTAACCCTGTAATGGACATAGTATCCTCGCTTATCGGCGGTCACGAGGTCTGCATCACGTAGCACGCGAAGGTGCTGCGAGACCGCGGCCGGCGTGACCCCCAAAGTCCGGGCCAATGCGTTCACGCAAAGAGATCGGCGTTTCAGGAGATCGATCATGCGCACACGCGTACCCACGGAAAGCACCTTGGAAATACGATCGAATTTTTCCGTCATTTCTTACTATAAACGGTGTTTCGATGAATGTTGTTTGCTAACTGTTTTGGGTCCAGCCCCTTTTTTAACCTCAACTTCCTGAAGAATTGTTCCAAGGTCTTGAAAGGATATTTAGATACAATGAAAGTGGTGCTCAGAGAAGTAGAGAAGTAGGTCAAGAGCCGAGAGCTCCTGACGCTATTCTGACCTATGAGGCTATTCAATCATTTCAAGTGTCACAATTCTTTCAAGCAGTAAATCAGATTTCATCGGCCTCTTCCAATTATATTGGTACTGACGTAAGGAACATTCCTTCGATAAAACTGTTGACATCTTAACCGCTCAACTTATATTACAAAACAACTTTCTTAGAGTAAGTTTTCAGTATCCTGGCACAAATAGAAAAATGAAAAGTTTTGAAAGGAGAGGAAAAATGAGAAAGAACAGCATCCTGAAAAACTTAGTTTTATTATCCTTAGCCCTGGTCATTCTATTTTCCGGATGTGTAAAGAAAAGAGAATCCGGGAAAACCATAGGGATTACTCTCTTGACCCGTGCGCATGTTTTCTATAAGGACCTGGAAGAGGGGTTGCAAAATCAAGCAAATAAGTACGGATATAAGTTGATTATCACAGCCGGGGATTTCGATTTAGGCAAGCAAAGCTCCCAGATAGAGGATTTCGTAACCCAGAAAGTGGATGCCATTATCGTCTGTCCGGTGGATTCGCGCGGGGTAGGACCTGCTATCCGGAAGGCAAATGAGGCCAAAATTCCGGTTTTCACTGCGGATATCGCTTCGCAAGAAGGTGAAGTAGTTTGTCACGTCGCCTCGGACAATGTTGCCGGTGGAAAATTAGCAGGTGAATATCTTGCGAAGACCTTGAATGGCAAAGGGAATGTAGCCATCATCGGACAGCCAACAGTCACCTCAGTGCTTGATCGCACCCAGGGATTCAAAGAGGCGATTGGGAAATACCCCAGTCTGAAAATCGTGGCTGAGGTGAATGGTGAAGGGGTGCGGGACAAAGCTATGCAGGTAACCTCTGATATTCTTCAGGCTCATCCTGACCTGGATGGGATTTTTGCGATTAATGACGACTGCGCGCTTGGGGCTTTGGATGCGGTCCAGCAGTTCAAGCGGTCCAATATCAAAATCGTGGGTTATGATGCCACACCACCTGCAGTGGATGCCATTTTGAAAAAGACACCACTCAGGGCAGACGTGATCCAGTATCCCAAGAAAATAGGTGAGATTACCATCGATAAAATCAAAGACTACTTCTCCGGCATCCAGGTGCCGAAAACCGTTCCGGTGGAAGTAGGCATTGTTGACCGGGAAGCCCTGCAAAAGGAAACCACCAAGTGACCGCTCGTCCTCTGCTGCAGATGAAGGGGATTTACAAGCATTACCCCGGAGTGGTGGCGCTTGCAGATGTGAATTTTGAGCTGAATAAGGGTGAGGTTCATTGTCTTTTGGGTGAAAATGGTGCTGGCAAATCTACCTTGATGAAGATATTGTCCGGCGCCATTAAAAAGGATGCGGGCTCTATTCTTATCGAAGGGAAAGAAATCGAGCTTCATTCACCTGCTGATGCCCAGAAATACGGTATCAGCATGATTTATCAGGAATTCAAGCTTGTGCCAGAGCTTTCTGTAGCGGAGAATATTCTTTTGGGCAACGAGCCCACCAGGGGAAAGTCACCATTGGTTGATCACAAGAAAATGCACCAAGATGCCCGGGAGATACTTGCTCAACTGGGAGAAAAGATTCCAACTGCAACCAGGATAAGCTCCTTGAGTATGGCGCGAAGACAGATTGTGGAAATTGCCAGGGCACTTTCCAGACAGGTTAAAATTTTAGCCATGGATGAACCCTCCGCCTCTCTTAGCCAGAACGAACTGAAAGAACTGTTCACAGTGATCCGCAGATTGAAAACCGAAGGGGTAGGTATCATTTATATATCTCATCGCTTAGAAGAGGTCTTTGAGATAGGTGACCGTCTTACAGTCTTGCGTGACGGAAGGTTCATACATAGTTGCCCCGTGTCTGAAACTGACCGCAGAAGCTTGATCCGCTGGATGGTGGGGCGGGAATTAGAGCAGGAATTCCCGAAGATCGAGCCTGACCGGGGAGAGGAAGTCCTGCGAATAGAGGGCCTGAATTCAGGAATCTTAAAAGATGTCAACCTGACAGTCTACCGGGGAGAGATCTTAGGATTAGCTGGTCTGGTTGGAGCAGGAAGGAGCGAGCTGGCCCGGGTAATATTTGGTGCAGACCCGAAAGAAAAGGGGGAGATCTTTTTAGAAGGGAAAGAAATTTCTGCGAGTACACCTCGTGAGGCGATTGACCTTGGGATCGGCTTGCTCACAGAGGATCGAAACAAATATGGGCTTATAATGCAGATGAACGTCAGGGAAAATATCTCCCTTTCAAATCTGCGTCAGGTAGCAGGTAGTTTTTTTATCAATCTGGCTGAGGAGAATTCAGTTGCGGAGAAGTTTAAACAGGCTTTGCGAATTAGAACGCCTTCGATCAACCAGAAAGTGGAAAACTTGAGTGGGGGTAACAGACAAAAGGTCGTTCTGGCACGCTGGCTTTTTACAAAATCGAAGCTTCTGATTTTCGACGAGCCTACTGCGGGGATCGATGTTGGGGTAAAACTTGAGATTTATAACTTGATTAACCAGCTTGCCAAAGAGGGGATCGGAATCGTCGTTATCTCTTCTGATCTGCCTGAACTTCTTGGTATCTGTCACCGCCTTGCCGTGATGTGGGAAGGGAGTATAACCGGAATACTCTCGAGTCAGGAGGCAACTCAGGAGAGAGTAATGACCTTAGCAACAGGCACCAAGTCAGGGTAGAATATGTTCAGGTCAGTTATCCAACCTGAAAAAAGA
>Ga0315277_10005779_pt1 | contig 16252 bp, 12 predicted proteins | sample YL17G05_15_MG_FD_203695 | JGI IMG/M metagenome (GOLD analysis project Ga0315277, IMG submission 203695) | Sediment microbial communities from Yellowstone Lake, YNP, Wyoming, USA - YL17G05_15 | ecosystem: Environmental > Aquatic > Freshwater > Lake > Sediment | place: USA: Wyoming | collected... | reverse complement strand
TTAGCGAAGGCCGGAAGCCTCTCCAGGCTCGGACAATCTTTAGGCGAAGGCGGAAGCCGCGATAATTGGACGCAAAGAATTCAAATTTTCTCTGTGCTGAAAAGTCAAAAGTCAAGGTCTGACCCCAAAATCCAAAGGTCTGACCCCACGAGGCCATAAAGGTCTGACCCCACGAGGCCATAGGAAGTCATCTCATCCTCAAGCATCCTCAAAAAGCTCCCCTGGTCATTCCCGACCATAAAGAAGTGGCGCCTCCACTCCTGAGAACGCAAATCCTCCGGGCAAACCTTACCATAGAAGAGTTCATCAAACATAAATAAGCGCCGAAAATTTATCTGTAATCTGTAATACAATAGCGTGCGAGTGGATTTCCTGTCCGCCGTCTTGGCCGCCGAAGCTTTAGCGAAGGCCGGAAGCCTCCTCAGGCTCGGACAATCTTTAGGCGAAGGCGGAAGCCGCGATAATTGGACGCAAAGAATTCAAATTTTCTTTGTGCTGAAAAGTCAAAAGTCAAGGTCTGACCCCAAAACCCATGACCCCAAAACCCACCAGAATCGCGGCTGAAGCCGCTCGCACGAAGTTGTTTTTTTCTAATAATCTACCCTGCGCTTTTCCATTGCAGACTGAACCCGTCTCCCGTTACCATTGCCCGGTCAATGGTCTCGGGGGTTCCGTGCTCCGGCAAAACGATCTTCATCGGGCAGGGAGCGATGATGTCCCTTTTTAGATCCAGGCCGGGCATAACCTTGAATAGCTCCATCCCGCGGGGAGTAAGCCGGAAAGCGCCGACATTGGTGATATAGTACACCTGCTTGTTTAATTGGAGCGCCCGGTTGCCGCTCATAGTGATCTGGCTGACTTTATCCTTGAACTTGTGGGCGCCGGGTTTTTTGATGACAAGCTTTCCGCCCTTAATCGCCAGATTCGCGCCCGCCATCCACGACCCGATGAAGATGATCTTTTTCGCCGAGTTGACCAGATTGGTGAACCCGCCCGGGCCAACATAGTTCAGGAGACCCTCTCCCCGCTTTGACGCATTGATGTTGCCCTCAGAGTCGGCCTCCAGAAACCCCAAGATCGTGACCTCAAGGTTGTGCTCGCAAAAATGGAAGATTTCGGCCGAGCTCATAAGTTTTTTCGGGTTGATGGCCGCGCCGAAGTAGATGCCCGCAGTGGGCAGGCCTCCGTAAACACCCGACTCGGTGCAGAAGTTCACATCCTTGTAAAGCCCGCCTTGATAAATCAGGCGCGAGACTTCCTCCGGAAGGCCCACGCCGATATTGACATTCGCGCCGGGCCGGGCGATCGCGGTGAAAATGGAGGCCGCGACCCGGGCCATTGCCAGCTCGGGTTTTGTCCGCACCGGGGTGATCCTTAAAAAGGAGTTGGCGAACTTGACCTGGGCCGCCGACTCATCAATGTCCTCCTCAGCGCCCTCGGTAAACATCGGCCAATATTTTCTCTGCTTGACTCCTCCGACCTGCTCGTTTCCGGGATTCACCACCACGGCGTCAATCATCTCCGCGGGAAGAAAGATTTTATCCTCATCCTTCTCCTTCACTTCGGCCACAGCCGCCATCACCTTGCCCTGGTTTTTCCGGGCGGCAAGGGTCGATTCCCGGGTTTCGGTCAGGGTGGCGATATTCTCCACATAGATGTTCCCCTCTGGATCCGCGTAAGGGGCGGTGAAGAGGGCAACCTTGATCTTCGGCAGGCGGCACCTTAGCCGGTCGCCCTCCACGCTCACCAGGCTCTCGCCCCTGCCGGTGCCCACCAGGGACCCGTTGCCGATGCGGGGATCCAGGAAAGTGCCGATTCCGACATCGGTGAGGATGTATTCCTTGCCCTCGGCCTGGGCTTCCAGCAGGTAAGCGATCACTCCCTGGGGCAGGGTGTGCATCTCTATCCTTCCCGCATTTGCGGCCGCGAGCAGGGACTTGAAGGTCTCCAGATGTCCGCTGATGAAACGGGTAATCAAACCCGGAGCGTCCAGCTCCTCAAGCGTCCCCGGCGCCTTGCCCCTGCCACCCTGGCCGGCGTTCACCACCCAGGTGAGTCCCCGCGGCCCGCCGGTTTCAGCGAACCGCTCAGCAAGGGCCCAGAAGAAAATTGAACAGCGGGCGTTTGAAGCGATGCCGGAGTTAATCACGCAGTCATTATCTATGATCAGTTCAACCGCCTGACGGGCAGAGACGAATCTGGGATTGTCAATCCCGGGCGGAACATAGCCGGTGTCCCGACGGTTCCAGGTCAGGCGGGCATAGACAAGCCCTGATACTGTTTTCGCCATTTTAATCAGGTTCATTGATCCATCCTTCGGCTTCCCGGGAGGCCGATCTCGCCTCCCGCGGACCAGGCTTATTCTATTCCTTTACAGTCCTGAATTCAAAATTCTTGGAAATGCGCGAGCGACTTTCTTGTCCGCCGTAGCTCCGAGCTTGCCGAGGAGCGAAGGGGGAAGTCGCCATACATTCGTGACGCAGACATTTTTATCCGCGCCGTTTAAGGCCTTTCCGCCTGAGCGCCCTCAAACAAAGAAAATCAAATGCCGTTTTCAGCGCAATTTATTTATGATATATTTGTTTCAATGAAGGGAATGCATTCATTGCGCCGCGGCCGCTTGATCTAACCGACTTCATCATCAAAGGGGCTGGCCGGGCGGAAATCGATCCAGGAGGATATGGAAATGTCCGATGACACAAAACTCGGGAACTTGCCCCTGCTCTCCAACCAGGGCGGGATCAAGCATTTCAAACAAGGCGCGCACCTGCTCCAGTTATGGGCGAACATCTGCATTCTGGAGACCGACGAGGGCGTGGTGCTGTTTGACACCGGCTTTGAGTTCAACGGCCCGCGCATTATGGAGGAAGTGAAGGCGATCACGGATCAGCCCATCCGTTATATGGTCTATGGCCACGGCCATGCCGACCATGCGTTCGGCTCCGGCTGGCTGCTGGATGACGCGCGGAAACGGGGAGCGCCCCGGCCCATCATCGTCGCCCATGAGAACCTTCCCCGGCGCTTTGACCGCTACCAGGAAATGCTCGCGTATCACGAGCACATCAACCGCATCCAGTTCTCCATCCCGGACAACCTGCCCGCGTTCGCCCGGCGCTACACCTATCCGGATCTGACCTATGCGCAGGCGATGAGCTTCAAGCTGGGCAAGGTCAACTTTGAGCTCCGGCACGCCCAAGGCGAGACCGACGACGCCACCTGGATGTGGATCCCCGAGAAAAAGACCGCCTGCGTCTCGGACCTGTGGGTGTGGTCGTGCCCCAACATCGGGAACCCGTTCAAGGTCCAGCGCTACGAGCTGGAATGGGCCCAGGCCCTGGAAGAGATTGCGGCCCGCGAGCCGGAATTACTCCTGCCCGGACACGGCCCCGCGATCCAGGGCCGGGATGAGGTGAAGGAAGCCTGTCTCACCGTGGCTCGCGCGCTCCGGTTCCTTCATCAGGAGGTGGTGCGCCGGCTGAACCAGGGTCAATGGCAGGAGGAAATCCTTGACAACTTCGCCTGGCCGGAGGAATTCGCTCAAAGCCCCTGGCTCGCTCCCATTTACGGCCATCCCCAATTCATTGTCCAGGGCATTCTCCGCCGCTATCACGGCTGGTATGACGGCAACCCTTCCCACCTTTTCCCATCGCCCAGCTCCGCGATTGCGCGGGAGGTCATCGCCCTGGCCGGGGGCCGGGAAAAAGTGCTGGCCCAAGCCCGGGCTTTGCATGAACAAGGGCGTTCTCAACTGGCGCTCCACCTGGTGGATTTTGTGATTCAAGGAGGCGGCCAACCGGACCGCGCCGGCCTTCAGCTCAAGGTCCAGTTGCTGGAAGAGTTGGCCGGGCAGGAAAAGAGCCTCATCGCCCGGAACATCCTGCTCGGGGGCGCAAGAAAAATTACCAGGGAGCTGGAGCCAAAATAATGGCGGCCGGGGTTTGAAGCCTGCGGTTATTCTTTGCCCGGGAACCCGCGGTCTTTGATTTTCTCGGCCACGGTTTCACCGCCGAAGCGCGCCAGCGCCGCGGTGGCCAGGAGGATCAGGATAAAAGCGATCAGGCGCAGAGCCGAATGGCCGGCATTTTCCGGCAGGGTTTCGCCCAGGGCCGCCATCCCGCCCACGATGGCAACCACCTTGTTCGTGACCTGTTGGACCGGCACCACCACCAGGGCCTTGCCGTGCCGGAACCCGAGTTGCATCACCGCGATCCCTGAAACATTGCCCGCGATCATCAGGGGCAGGATGACCCCGAACCCGATCAGACGGCGCCTGGCCATCTCCGCGGCCATCTCCGCGGCGCTCAAGGTCTGGGCCAGGTTGCTTTCATCCAGGTAGTTGAACAGGGCTTTGATGTAAAGCGATCCCAATCCGATCAACAGGCCGGCAAGAATGCCCAGGAGCACATCGGCTCGGACCACCTTTCCGGAAGCCCGGCGGCCGAAGTAATAAAGCGCCAGTGACATCAGGGCAAGGAACGCGGTCAGCAGGAAAAGACGCTTGCCCGCGGGCGCAGTTGGGACCTGTTCCGAAACCGCGGACAGCCCCAGGAGCACAATCCCGAGGAGCATGGCGGCGAAGGCGGCCCACTCCAGGGCGCTGATTTTCTCGCGCAGGTAAAAGACGCTGAACAGCGCCAACGCGGCCATACCCGCGCCCAGCGCGGGCTGAACAATGGAAATCGGAGCGAACTTGACCGACGCGAAATAAAGGCCCCAGCCCGCGATCATAATGAATATGCCTGCGCGCCATAGACGCACCCGGACCAACGAGCCGCTTTGACCTTCCGCCCTTCTCGCGGCCGCCAGGGTGGAGCCTCGCTTCTGCAGGGCGAAACCGCAATTGATCATTACCGCGGCCACGACCGCCATTACGATCGCAATCCAGGCCGGCATCAGCCGGTCCCTCCAAAGGGTATCGCTCCCAGGTCTTCTTGACCAGCGGCCAATACATCGGCCCGGGTCAAGGAGGCAATTATTTGCCCCGCTATTTTCTCAGCGTCATAAACTACCATCTTCCGCCACTAAACCCGCGGCTCGCCCCCCTGGATCATATCATAGCCTCCTGAAAAATTCCTCTTTGACAAATGCAGGGGCGCCGATAAACAGGACAGAGCCGGACAGAACCGGAATCCGCAAAAACCATTACCGGACACATAACCGATTCCACAACCGGAACGGCTGATTTCCCGGCGGACCTCCAGGCCGTTATTGACGCCTGGCCTGACCTGTCCCAAGAGGCAAAGCGCCATTTCCGAAATAGTGGAATCCGAAAAAAAGAAAAAAGGCAAGCCCCGGCTGGATGCTCAGGATTATTTCGGACAGCGGCGGTTTTATGAATGAACAATTTTTTCTTGCCTTGCCGCTAAAAAACCAATAAAATTGACAGAGATAAACTCAATGGACTTTCACGGTAAAATTGCTCTCGTCACCGGGGCGGCGCGGGGCATCGGCTTTGCCACCGCGACTGCGCTCGGCCGCCGCGGCGCGAGCGTGACCATCACGGATGTGGATGAGACGCGGCTGGAGCAAGCCGCGCAGATGCTGTCCGACCGGGGAGTCGCCGTTCTCGCGGTCAAAGCCGATGTCCGCTCCTTTGAAGACTGCCGGGCCGCGGTTGAGAAGACCCTCAAGCGCTTCGGCCGGCTTGACATCCTCGTCAACAACGCCGGCATCAGCATGGTCTCGCGCTTTGACCAATGTGCCCCGGGACCCTGTCAACGATTGATTGAAGTCAACCTGGTCGGCTCGGTCAATATGACCCTGTCCGCGGTGGCGGAGATTAAAAAGGTCAGAGGGAGCATCGTGTTCGTGAGCAGCGTAAGCGGCATCCGCGCCATTCCGGAGGGCAGCCTCTACAGCGCGAGCAAGGCCGCCCTGCGCAGCCTTTCGGACGCGCTCCGGCTGGAGCTTGCTTCCGCGGGCGTGCATGTGGGTTGCATCTGTCCCGGGTTCACCAGCGCAGACCCCGAGAAGACCGTGATGCGCGGGGACGGCTCGCCCCGACCCATCAACCGCCCGCCCCACGACACCCCGGACCGCGTCGCCGCGGCCATTGTCAAAATGATTGAACGCCGCCGCCGCGAGATGGTGCTGACACCGGTGGGCAAGCTGACCGCCATCCTGCAGCGGCTTTCGCCCGCGCTATTGGAGCGGCTGCTTATGGGCCGCACCCTGCAAAACTGATGAGTACAGTAACGCCACCCCCAGCCCTCGGCTTTGCCAGCCGCCGCTTAATTAGGGCGCGTAACTAATTAACATCTGGATAGAGGCGCTTTCATCAGCAGGAAAACGCCTTAGCAACAAAGATAAAATATGCGGTAGGCCCGATAAGATTGTCAGGCCAACTGTCTTGGTAATTGCTAACCAATAATTTTAGATGAGCCTCGAAAAGTAAATGTAATTTTATTACAATTCCTGAGTCGTAGGAACGAGATCTCTTGCCCACCCCCAGTTTTTGGCGCGCAGATTGGCCCTCCTTGGAGTGCGGCTTGGTTGAGCATAGCGAAATCACGCTTCCGGCGTGACTTCACTCGTATGCATCCTCACAATCCGAGAAGGGTACGGGCTTTCCGGCCTGTCCTGCGGAGCCTTCTCGTGCTTCGTAGCGTAGTAACGCTACTACGCAGAGTAGCAGGCGAAGCAGGATGGAAAGCCCTTCCCGCAACGCGGAACCCGGAACCCTCTATGCGCTTCTGCCCTTAACTGCAAACTTTAGACCTGACCCCGCCGGTTTGAAACATCTGCAACCAAAACGGCGCGCCCGGCAGGACCAGTCCTGCACCTGTTCTGTTCGCGTTTTTTTTGCACCATTGCAATTGGTGCACGATGAGATAACATGAGGTCAAGGGTCACGACCCTTGAAAGGAGGTTCAGCATGGGAATTTTATCCTGGATCGTAATGGGATTGATCGCGGGTGTGCTCGCCAAATTAATCATGCCCGGGAAGGACCCGGGCGGATTCATCGTGACCATCCTGATCGGGATCGCGGGTGGTTTCGTCGGCGGCTTTATCGGGTCCCGCTTGGGGCTGGGGACCGTTACCGGATTTAATCTCATAAGTTTATTGCTGGCGATCGGAGGAGCCCTCATCCTCTTGATCCTCTACCGCCTGATCAAAGGAAAGAAAAAATAGCGCCCGCTTGAAAACAGGCACTCTCTCGGCCTTCGTAGCCGTAGCTGCTACGGCGGAGTAGGCGAGATCGCAGAGAATTCATTGTGGTCAAGGGCTGCGCCCTTGTGTAATCTGTAATTCGCTCTCCTGGCTGCTGGATGCTGGCTACCGGCTACTATTCTCTCCTCCGGCTTCTGCCCTTAACTGTAAACCTTAGACCTTACCCCGCCGGGCTGTGTGAAGCTAGGCGAACGAGGATCTCTGTTTGGTTACACATGGATATTTTCGATGTCTAACCATGAGAACATCACATTTCAGATATTATTGGCCATCTTATTTCTGATTTGCTAAAGAATTCCTTATAATCTGATATTTTATTAAATTTCTTCAAAAGATTAGCAGATTTCAGTAAAATTTTTTGGTCTTCACAATTTTTCTTATCATTCCACTTTATGAATGAATTTACCTGGTTAAATATTTCGATATAATTTAATCTATTTTCTATAGACTCATTTCCTTCAAGTTCATTTATAATCCTATCAAACACATCGCATATAAACAATACCGCTTCAACATAAAGTTTGTTGCTCTTGCACTTATCAATACACCGTCTTCCAATTGTACCAGTTTCGTTAATTATGGTTCTACTTAACATGTTCATTTTAGAAAATATCAATATAATACTGCAATACTGTATGAGTACATATTTGGAGTATTTCGCATCTCTATCAAGCGCGCCCATAACAACATAACTTCCAATTGGAAAGTAATCATAATTTTTGTTAAAAAGATCAGCTTTTAAAGCCTCTTTTATAACTTCTGCTATAGAATAATAACAATTTCCGATTATATCGAACACCTGCATCTCTCCCATCGGCATTTGTTGCACATTTAAAATAATGCCATATAACCCCAATAGCCCCTGGCTAAAAGATGAAGTATCTTTATGGCTTATTGCCCGTATTATAGCTGATCGCAATATTGATATATATTCTGTGCTTATGCTCATCCATTGACTATTTTTATCTGAGTCGAATTTGGGTTTTGTTGTCTCATCATATTTTTGCATATTTTGCATCATTATATCATGCTCTTCTGGAATGTTATGCTTCAATTGAAGAAGGAACATTTCTTTAATGTCAAGCAATGCATATAATGCAATCTTCGGCATATCCATATCAATCAAACCTTCAACTAGTTCTCTCAAAAGCTTATTTGTTGAAACTAATACTGCCCATGGCAATTTGTTCGTTGCCGAATAGTCGTTGATTTGCTTCAGGATCGAGAGCAAAGTTAGCATTAGTGAATTGGACTGGTTCTTTAATGCTCGTCTCATGACTGGTGATAATATATAAACATATTCTTCTAAATATTCTCGCTTTTTATCATTGGATGGCTCATTTTGAATTATATCCATTAGCCTACTCGATGATTCTTTCATTATCTTTATAGATAATTCAATTTCACCTTCATCAATATTTTTGAGTGCGATTTCTTTGAGCACGTGTAGAGGATTTTTATCGATGTCCAATATACCATAGCCGAATCTAATATCATATGAATAATTTCGAATTTGCGACAAGGTTGCTGTCGAAATAGATTCAGCCAACTTGTTTATTTTCGCCGGAGAGATGCTAGAAGTTAGGATTGATTTGCTCATTGGATATAGAGCTATGATCGATATAATAAATAACAACATAGATCCATAAATACAATTTATATTTCTTGATGTAAGGGAATCATTAATATCTAATGCAGTTATAATCGGAAAGACAATAGAAGCTATATATAGAAAAAATAAGGCTCTAAATTTATCTTTTCGAAATAATTCGTGATAAGCATAGTTATAGAAATATTTACGTAGCATATCAAAAGTTACCAATAGAAGCGCAACTAAGATGCCAAGTATAGAGGATAATATGCCAGCTATAGCAAGCATAATTGAGAGAGCATTCTGAGAATTGTCGATGTGCATAAAATTGATTATTTGCCACGGGTTCCACCAAATAATTGCGAAGAAGATAGCATATACAAATATCTGGTATATTTTGGCAATGATTGTCATAATTAGCTTCTTTGCTAGCACATAAGAGGTCTTTCTCTGCAATTTATTAGGAACTTGGCATCTTAATAACTTTTTCCAGACAGAATAAATGAATGATAGATCTGATTTATTCTTCGCTCTACTATTTATAATTGGCATTGAATCCTATATTCCCTGTGCTTAATTCAAAAAAGAAACTAGAGCACCTGGTAAACCTAAGGCGTCAGGTCTAAACTTTATACTTAAGGTCATGCTTGGGCCGTTGGCTTCAGGTTCAGGCCTGGAGAGTTTGCCCGGTTTTTTCAAGATTTTATTGTCCCGCCCCGGCCGCAGGCCGGTTCCATGCCTGCCCTGCGTAGCTTGGTAATCCGAGCGGTGCAGGGTTCGGAGTTCCGTGTTCCGAGTTAAAAACTCCAAGAAATTCTCTGCGATCTTCCGTCTTCGCTGAAGCTACGGCGGACAAGTTGCGTATTTGCGGTGAAATCTTCTTCCAGCTCTTTTGGTTGCGCGCCATCGTTCAAAATCCTTGCGAATTTGTCGGTTACCGCCTGACCTTTTAACTTCAAGGATATTGGAGCACATATTAAAGATGCTGTCAAGCCCTAAACAGGGCTTAGTGGGTAGTGGTCAGTGGTTAGTTGAATTTCCAAATTCCGAATCCCGCCTTTAAGGGACCTTGAAAAACTGGGGGTGGGCAAGAACGAGATAATAATTGACTTTGCGGGCCGGAGAGTGATATGATCCAGGGACTGAGCTGCGTTTCGGGGCTTGGAATTCTTATTGGTCTTATTGAGAACGGATTGCCTTACGGTTAATCCAATTGATTATGTTTGAAGGAAAAAACATTTGGATCACCGGGGGCTCCTCTGGACTGGGCCGGAAGCTGGCGGAAATTCTGGCCCGGCAAGGAGCGAACCTTTGCCTTTTGGCCCGGGACCGAGCTAAACTGGAGAAAGTGAGGGCGGAACTCGTCGGGGCGAGGGTAGAGACCTCGGTCTGCGATGTGGCAGATCCGGACGCGGTAGATGCCGCGTTCAAGGACCTGGCGTCAAGGACCGGCGCGCCCGATGTTCTGATCAACTGCGCGGGAGTGCTGAAGGAGGGCTATTTTGAGGATCAGGCGCTTGAGGAATTCCACCGGTTGATGAACATCAACTACTTCGGGACCCTGTATTGTATTCGCGCCGCGCTGCCTTTTTTCAAGGCCCAGGGTGGAGGCCGGATTGTTAACATCGCCTCCAGCGGCGGGTTACTGGGCGTTTTTGGTTATGCGGCCTACTGCCCTTCCAAGTTCGCGGTGGTGGGCTTGACCGAGGTTTTGCGGGCCGAATTGAAGCCGCAAAACATCATCCTGCACCTGGTTTGTCCGGGCGAGTTCAACTCGCCGATGGTGGAGGGCATCACCGAGGGCCGCACCCCGGAGAACCAGGCGGTGGTTCACACCATCCCGGTGCTGGAGGCGGACGAAGTGGCCCGGGCGGTAATCGCGGGTGTGGAGAAGGGTCAGTACCTGATCATTCCCGGCCTGATGACCAAGCTGACCGTTGGCCTGGGCCGGACCTTGCCTGTTGTGGGCCGCGCGATTGTGGACGCCAAGGTCGGAAAGTGCTATCAAGGTCCCAAAAAATGACGGCCAAAAGAGAAATCAGCGCCAGGAGCGGATGACATTATGCGCGACGGCTTTCAGTTTCTCTTCCGCAGCCAACGCCTCCCCGGCGAGCCGCTGCATTTCAAAAAGCGGTTTAAGTCCAGGGGCGGCGGGCCGGAGCCTTTGCCTCCGACCCGCGTCTATCCGGATATGCCCGACGCGGTGGTGGCGGTTCGTGGTGTGAAGGACGATCTTATGTCGGCGGTGCGGGAGGCAGTGCTCGCCGCGGGCGGACTAGAGGAAATCCAACCGGGCCAGACCGTGATGATCAAGCCCAACATGTGCGGCCCGGCCCTCGGCGGCCGTTTACCCGGCCGCATCACCACTCACCCGGAGGTTTTGCGCTCGGTCATCCGCCTGTGCAAAGAGCGCGGGGCGCGGATCATTGTCGGCGACCGCTCAATGTTCCTGACCGAACTCGCCTTCCGCACCACCGGCTTCGCGCGCGTCTGCCAAGAGGAGAAGGTGGAAGGTCTGCCCTGGACACGCTCGGAGTATGTGTGGTTCAAGCCCGGTAAGCGGCACTGGTCGCGGGGTTTTCGCGTGGCCAAGGTCGTGATGGACGCGGACCACTTCATCAACCTGCCCCTGCTCAAGAACCACCGGGTGGGCGGTGTAGATTTTACCTGCTGCTTGAAGGGCTTGGTAGGCCTGCTCATGCCGCTTGACCGGTACCAGGAAGGCCCGGACGCGTTCCACACCCAGAACATCTCGGAAAAGGTGGCCGAACTTAACCTGGCCAGGAAGCCGACGATCAACATCGTGGACGCGCTCAGCATCGTGGTGCGGGGCGGGCCGGACGGACTCAGTAATAGCCCTCTCTGGGTGGACGCGAACCTGATCATCGCGTCCAAGGACCGGGTGGCGTGCGACTCGGTGGCGCTGGCGGCCCTGCGGCGTTTCGGCGAGGAGAAGGGCGTGAAGTTGCCCTATGTGAATAAGAAGGTGTGGGATCAGGCTCAGATTTATTACGGCGCGGAACTGGGGCTGGGCCAGGCCGACCCGGCCCATATCAGGATTGAGGACCTGCGGGTGCCGAACTTCGATCAGATTCTGGGAGCGTGGCGGGAAGAAAGCAAAGGGAAATAGTAAATGAAAGACGCCCCAAATCAAATGGAGAAAAACGCGGTTGAGGAATCGCGCCATCTTAATGAAAATCCAGGCTGTTTGGTAAGGATTTTATTGGCGGCCAAAGGCAGGACTCCCGACTTGATAACCAGCTTGATCAGAAAATCAGCGGAATCAGGCCCACGGCCAAGCCCTCCCACTCGGAAATATCCCGATCTGCCCGTCGCAACTGTGGCCTTGGCGGGATCCGGGAAATCCATTGAACAAGCAATGCGTGAGGCTGTTGAAGCGGCAGGCGGTCTGGCCGAAATAGAAAAAGGTCAACGGGTCATTATTAAACCAAACATGGTGACTCCCTCAAACGGGGGCATGAAGACCGGCAGGGTGACCACCAATCCGGAAGTTATCAGGGCTGTCATCCGCATTGTCAAAGAAAAAGGCGCGCATGCAATCGTGGGGGATAGGGCGACCTACTTGGACGAAACCGCCATGGTGGAGTGCGGTTATTCAAGGGTCTGCAAGGATGAGGGCGCTGAGGCGTTCCCATGGATACGCGACGAATATGTGCGTTTTTTTCCGGGAAAACGGCACTGGAGCAAAGGGTTCCGCTACCCGAAAGTGGTTGCGGACGCGGATCATTTTATCAATGTCCCTATTCTAAAGAACCACGAGGTCACCGCGGCGGAATTCACCTGCTGCCTGAAATCTTTTATCGGCCTTTGCCACCCGGAAGACCGCTGGCAGAAAGGCCCGGATGCCCTGCATACAAAAAACATCGGCGAAAAAATCGCGGAATTAAATCTTTGCAAAAAGCCCGTCATCAACATTGTTGACGCCACCGCCATTATGATCAACGGAGGTCCCGGCGGAGCCAGCCGGAATAGTATGTGGGTGGATTCCAATCTGATCCTGGCGAGCAAGGATCGTGTGGCGTGCGATTCGGTGGCGCTGGCGGTATTAAGATATTATGGGGAAGAAAAAAAGGTCAAAAAACCGTATGTGGGAAAGAGCGTATGGGACAATGTTCAGATTTATTATGCCGCCGAGATCGGGATTGGCCAGGCCGATCCGGCCCATATCCGGATTGAGGACCTGCGGGTGCCGAACTTTGCTCAGATACGGGGAGCGTGGCGATAACGAGTTAGAAAGATTCAAGGGGGTATCTCAATGTATGAAAACAAATGGATGCGGCAACTGGGCCGGCTGCTTTACCAGCGAAAAGTTTTTGGGGTAGTTGCGGTAGGGTCGAGGCAGGTGACCTCGGTTCGTCTCAGGCTGCCGGTGGCGGTTGACAAGCTGGCATTGTACCGCTCGCTGCTGCCGCCTGAGCTGGAAATGCCTGCAGTGCCGCGGATCTATTTTTACATCTCGGAGTTCCAGGGAACCTACCCGGTTAAGATTGAGGGCGGATATCGGGAGGCCGCGGTCTCCCTGGCCGCGGGCTGCAAACGCGACTTAAAAACCGAAATTCGTAAAGGCGGCTGGTTCCCGCTCGAAATGCCGGTCAGCGCGAAATCAGCGCTTAACAGCGGCCTCATTATGGGCTACCCCAAATATATGGCCGAGATCTCGCTGGCGGCCGGAGACCGCGGAGGCGAGGCCGCGGTGAAAGTGGATGGGCAGGATTTTTTCCGGATGCATTATGATCCGGCGGAGGTGGAGGTCCAGTGCCTGGAAGAGGAGGAAATGACCGTGCCCTTTTATCTGGTCTCCGACGGTCGGATCAATATCATGCAAAATGAAGTCGTGGAACAAAACTCTTTCACCTGCCGAACCGGCATCGTCAGCGTCAGGGTCAACTCCCAGGCCCGCTGGACCGGACTGCTGGACCGCCCCGAGATCAAAGGCCCGGGAGTCCTGAAAATCATCACCGGCCGTTTCAATCTTACCCGCAGGTCCAGGTGAGTTAATGACGCCTAACCGCTCATCCCCGCATTATCAGAAAGGATCAGCCGATTATATCAAGGGGGTATATGGTGAGCGTGTTGTCTATCCCGAGCCGGGAAAAGTCAACCTCCGGGCGAAAAAAGAGTTGAACCAATTCCTGGGACAATGGCTGAAAAATCTCATAACCCAGGGTCATAAGTTGAACCCGCAAACCCAAACTGGAGCCGGATAAAATGGCAGTCAAACCAGAGGTTTTGGATCTTTGCGTTAAAATCGTTGCCGCTTATGCGGCTTCCCGGATCAAGGCCGGGAGCGCCCCAACCATTCTCCCATCCGAGTCATACAAATACCAATGGTTCAAGTTTTCAAGTTCAAGTTTCAATACAGAATTCTTTTGGATTATGAATTTTATCTTGCAAAGTTTTTAATTTTTCCCTGCAAATTTTTCCAGAAATGTTTAACTTGTCCTTCATAGCCTCTTCCTGCTCGGACAACCTGTTGGCGGAGAAGGATGTCAAGGTTTGACCCCTTGAGCTACACTGGAGGTACTTCAGGATAGTCCAACAGACGGACTGTGACCTGCTGAGGAAAAGGACCCATAGTGTCTCCCTGATTCACACCCGCGGGAAGCGGTCCCATAATCAAATCCGCATATCCTTTTCTCATTGAATCACTCCTCCAGACCATTTCATCACATTGTGCGTCAAGATTTAGTTTCATAAAATCCAAACAGACCTTAAGGCGTTTTTGGCGAGGAATATTCATTTTTCGGCTCGGGTGATTCGGGCAAGTTATCAGGAATGCAGGGGCCGTAATGAGTGTCGCCCATTCGTTTTCCGTGAATTTCTGATTCCATTTGAGATATGTGGAATTCACAATATTTACCTCTTTTACATAAATCCCACATATGAGCATAAATTGATTGAGCATTTTTGCGATATATCTCTGATAGACCTCTTTCATTCATCGTGCGAGATTTTGACATCATACAATAAGCATCAAAAACATAATACCAATTTATAAGATTGAATCTATATTTTTCATATTCTTTAATTTCATGGTATTTATCGCTCTGAAAATGCAAATTCTCTAATTCCTTTGTTATTGTTTCAAAATCATCAAGAAATTGATATATCCAGCCGGGTTCGCAATGAAGGGCGGGGAAAAATATTCTTTTATATAGAACAAACAAAGCAACTTTCCCTTGCCATTTATCTGGAAAATCTTCATAAACTTCTCGTAATAGATCTAGTGACCAATATAAGCTGGGAAGTGTATCGGTGTGGAAAGCTTCACCGACTACTTGAGCAAGTAATAATTTGGCGGTTACAGCCTGAGAGGAGTTACGGTACTTTTTAATGAAATTTATTAATATCCTTATATTTTCTGATGTATTCCAATTATTATCTGTATTGTGTGTCCAATCCCAGCTAAGTTTCTTATAAATTTCATACAATTCCTTTTGGGCCTTTGGATTGTTAATATAGTCCTTTTGTAAAGGCAAAGGTTCTCGGTAACGTGAAAGGCCCATCTTAAGTCGGCCTGGATAGATAAGGTCTTCGGTTTCCCAGCGATTGGCTTCAATCTCTTTAGCAGTTGGCACTTGATAGCCATGCGAATCAACTGGTAATACAGCTGATATGCTAATATATAATATTAATCCCAACAATATTATCAATAAAATAAAATCTTTCATCTGAAGTCGCCTCAACATGACCCTTGGGGTCAAACCTTGACATTAGACATAGCCATCACTTTTTGCAAGGAGACTTGGAAAAGGGTTTCATCGTACCTGCCTTGTATAATTTTAAAACAGTCGGCCAAGAAATTTTCCCCTCATTTATGGCCCTCCTTTGCTTGAAATAAAAAAGCGCCCCGGCCTGGATCCCAAGCCCAAAGCGCCCGATTTTTGCCTGGCTTTTGTGGCTCCTCTCTAAAATTTGTGGGTGATCTTTGACAAATGGGCAATAAAAAGCACAGTCTTTTCGGGCAGTTAGCTCGACCAAGAGGCTGCCCGAAACGAGGTGACTGTGCTGATCGAGAGTTTAGTGAGGAAAACCTTGGGCGTCAAGGACCATCGAGTGGAATGGGTGGATCAAGTTGAAGGCGATCCCGGGAAGCTGGTAGTTGGACTGGAACGGAGGCGGAACCGGAAGGTGGTCTGCTCGGGATGCGGCCGGCGGCTCTGGGTTTATGACCGCTTGCCGGTGCGGGTCTGGCATCATGTCCCCTTGTGGGGCATCCCGGTGGATTTGCTTTACCGTCCGTGCCGGGTGCAATGTCCGGAGTGCGGGGTGAAGGTTGAAGCGATGCCGTGGAGCAACGGCAAGAGCGTTCTGACCAAGCCGCTGATCGGCCTGCTTGCTCATTTCAGTAAACTACTTCCGCTGGATGTGGTGGCCAAACTTTACGGGGTCTCCTGGGCGGCGGTCGGCTCCGCGGTGAAACAAGCGGTCGCGGATGGCCTCGCGCTCCGCGACCTGAGCGGGACGCT
>Ga0315277_10005778_pt1 | contig 16254 bp, 20 predicted proteins | sample YL17G05_15_MG_FD_203695 | JGI IMG/M metagenome (GOLD analysis project Ga0315277, IMG submission 203695) | Sediment microbial communities from Yellowstone Lake, YNP, Wyoming, USA - YL17G05_15 | ecosystem: Environmental > Aquatic > Freshwater > Lake > Sediment | place: USA: Wyoming | collected... | reverse complement strand
ACATTGGGCTGCTCAATGCGATTTCAGGGCTTTTTGCTCCACTCGCCCAACTTTTCGGAAGCAGATTAATGGAAAAGCATCCTAGAAAAAACATAGTAACACGATTTGTATTCCTTCAAGCCATCACCTGGTTGCCAATCGCACTTGTATCATATCTTTATTGGAAAGGCATTTTCCAAAACTCTCTCCTTTATATCACAATCGCTCTCTACACATTATTTGTCGTTTTTGCAAACATTTCTTATCCTCCCTGGTTTTCGTGGATGGGTGACATTGTTCCGGAAAACAGCAGAGGAAAATATTTTGCCAAAAGAAACAGTATAACAGAAATTGTTGGTATAATAACAATTCTTATATGTGCATTCGCTCTTGATGCATTCAAAACCCGCGGATTGGCTCTCTTGGGTTTCTCCATCCTGTTCCTGTTTGCCTCGCTATTCAAGCTAGTCTCCTATGGTTTTCTTAAAAAACAATATTCTCCGGGACTAAAAATTGATGATGGTTATTACTTCTCTTTTTTCAGCTTTCTCAAGAGACATGATAACTTTGGTAAGTTTGCTATCTATAATGGAGTATTTTATTTTGCAATTATGGTTGCCTCCCCATTTTTCGCGGTTTACATGCTTAAGACACTTAACTTTGACTATGCCAAATTTATAGCAATCAGCATAAGCTCTTCTGTTTTCTATCTCTTGTTTCAGCCAGTCATAGGAAAGTTCTCAGATAAGTATGGAAACAAAAAACTTCTTATTATAGGAAATATATTTTTCGCGCTCACGCCAATATTCTGGATATTTAGCAGGAATTTCATCTATCTTTTAATAATCCCGCAGTTAATCTCCGGACTTGCAAACGCCGCTTACACGATTGCATTTACCAACTTTACTTATAGTTCTGTCAAAAAGCCCGAGCACAGGGGATTATGCGTTTCCTACGCAAACATTCTTATAGGAGTCGGAACTTTCGTCGGCTCTATCCTCGGCGGATTAATCCTGAGCAAATTTAATATTTCACTTGCCAGTTCATTCTTCATCCTATTTGGAATTGCTTCTTTTCTCAGAATACTGGCAGGAATAATCTTTCTTCCTATGATTAAAGATGAAAAAATAAAATTCAAGAAATTGCCCCCGTTAAAATTTAGTTTCTTTCATCCAGTTAGAACAGTTAATGCAGAAATCCGCTGGTTCAGGGCTGCCGTTCACTAATACCATTAACTAAAACTTTAAAAGCTTCTCATATTTTATACAATTATGTTTTTCAGAAAGAAGAAAGACGAAATAAAATGCCCTAGTTGCAACTTCAAAGCCAGCAAGAGCTATCGCTTTTGTCCTTCATGCGGGAATTCCCTCTTTGACAGCGAGCAGGAAGCCAAAGACTTCGGTCTTCTCGGAAGAACCGACGTTTCTGAGAAAAAAGAAGTTTTTCCTCTTGAAAACCTTGGAATTACCGACAAATTCTTCAGCTCGCTGATAAATAGCATGATGAAAAGCATGAACAGGCAGCTAAAAGAATCTGGCAACGATTTTGATAAGGCAGAAGTCAGAAGCATGCCAAACGGGATAAAGATAAGTATCGGGCTTCCAAATGAAAACAGGCAGCCAAAAAAGACAAATAGCCAGATAATCAACATTACCGATGAACAAATCAAAAAGATGTCAGAACTGCCAAGAGCAAAGGCAAAATCTTCAATAAAAAGATTCAGCGATAAAATAATTTACGAACTGAACGCTCCCGGAGTCGAATCTCCTCAGGACGTCTTTATCTCAAAACTTGAATCCGGCTACGAAGTCAAGGCAATCGGCTCAAAAAAAGTCTATATCAACTATGTACCTTTGGAGCTTCCTCTTAGAAGATTTTCAATAGAACAAAACAAGCTCTTTCTCGAGTTTAACAATAAAGAAGAATGATCGCGCCAGGAGTTGAACCTGGGACCCCCACCTTACTGACTTAATATTCCGTCGATATCAGAGTGGTGCTCTAACCAACTGAGCTACGCGATCCTAATTTCTCAAATAAAAGCAGTTTTATAAACGTTATCCCTCCTTAAGGCACTTCATTACATAACGCTCAAGCCCGCCAGGAACTAACTCTCCGTTCTTTTCATTTCTTGCTTCTCTTAAAAATACATCTCTATAAACACCAAATTCCCCAAGAGCATCTGGAATGTCTGCCTCTTCAGGAAAAACATTGGAATCAAAAGATAATATACCATATCTTGCTCGGTTCATATTTCGGCGTTTATACTTTTTGACAACCTTAAAATTATCCCCTCTTAATCTGTCTCTAATTATAGTTGCAATATTTTGCACATTTATCCCTGCATAGCCTATAAGAACAAAGTGATACCTTGCAAGATTTTCCCTATCAATAGAACCCTCGCAATTCCATATAATTGCTTTCTCCTCTGCGGAATAAATAACGGTAGAAATATCTTTCGGGCGCATGGAATCTAAGACTGCTTCAACATGTCTTCTTGTTTGCTCCCGAGTCCATTTAGCAAATCTAATTTTTCTTTTTGCCATCCAGACTGCTGTAATATGCTCAATTTAAACTTTTTCCAAATCAAGAAGTCCTTGAATGTCTTATTTGGACTTCTGGATGCTCAAGAACAGAAGTTCTTGACAGCAAAAAGCATATTAATCCCTCTTTGCAAGAAAGTTCAAGTGCGGCCATAGTTAAGTGGCAGAATATCTGCTTCCCAAGCAGAAGATCGGGGTTCAATTCCCCGTGGCCGCATCCTCCATCTAACAATTTATAAATCCTTTCTGCTAATTTATAATATGACTCTCAGCCAAATAAAAGAATACATTAAAAAGTTCTGGAATTACTTAAAGCAGGATACCTGGCACTCATGGCTTGTCTCTCTTATTATTCTTTATCTTGTTATAAGGCTGGTTTTCTTTCCGCTAATGTCTTTTGTAACGGGCTCACCCCTCCCTCTTGTAATAGTAGAATCCTGCTCGATGTACCATCACTCAGCTTTCGACAACTGGTGGGACACCCATTCCAGTTGGTACGAAGCAAAAGATATATCAAAAGAAGAATTTAGCGCATTTTCATATAAGAATGGCTTAAATAAAGGGGATATCCTGCTCGTCTTGAAGAGAGATAATTACAATGAGGGAGACATAATCATCTTTAAGCCAAACCCCGAATCAACTTCTCCAAATCCCATAATTCATCGAATTATTTCTGAAAACCCTTTTGCAACAAAAGGAGATAACAATCTTGCCCAGCTGTCAGCAAACAACAATCTTTACAGAATAGACGAGACTTCAATTCCCACAAGCAATATACTTGGAAAAGCGGTTCTTAGAATCCCTCTTGCCGGTTGGCTGAAGCTGATATGGATAGAACCATTTAGAGCCGAAGCAGAAAGAGGGCTTTGCGTTGAAAACCAAAACCTTAAAACCTCAACACTTCGCCTGGAGGATTGAAGTTTGAGGTGAAAACCAAAACCTTAAAATATACCAATAGTATAATAAACAAATGGAATTTTGCCAAAAATGTGGTGGAGTAATTCTAGTTCAGAATAATAAGGCTATCTGCCTTGGCTGTGGCTCAAAGGCAAAGAAAAGGCCAAAAATTCAGATTGTTGAAAAAGAAAGGGAAAAGGGGGGCATAGCAGTAATCAACGAAAAAGAAAATGCCGTTTATCCCGTCGTAGAGATAACCTGCCCTCAATGCAAGAACGGGAAGGCATATTTCTGGACTACCCAAACACGAGCAGCCGACGAGTCGGAAACCAAGTTCTACAAGTGCGTAAAATGCGGGCACACCTGGAGAATTTACCGATAACTAATCAAAATCTAAAATAAAAAACAAAGGAAAAATAAAAAGGAAAAAAGAAAGTCTTTTGCTTTATTCTTCAGCTTCTCCTTCAGTTGCAGTTGCGCCTGTTTTATTTTCTGCTGATTTGCCCTTGCTCTTTTCAGCAGCCACATCAAGTCCAGTCTCAGCGTCTATCTCGCTTTCAACTTCCTCAACTTCTGCGTCTGTCTTTCCAGCCAAAGTCTTGTACTTTGTCTTTACCTGCTCCTTTTTCTGAAGAGACTTGTTTTCCATCTCAACTGCCTTTGCTTTTATCTTATCAAAAACGGCTGTTATTCGCGCGATTTTATCCGCGCTCATATTCTTCTCAGCCATCATTGCAAGAATTCTGTCCTTGACAGCAGCAACCTTTTGGCTGTGAGTCAATATCTCCTTTTGAACTTTAGAGACATCCTCTAAGGCTTTCTTTGCCTTTTCTGCATCCCCATCGCTCTCTATTTCCTCAACATCCTTTTCAGCTTCAGCAACATCCTCTTCATGCCCTTTCTGAGCAACTTCCGCCTTATCAAGCTTGTTTGCATCAACCATAGCCTTAACCTCTGCAAGTCTTTCTTCAGCATTAGCTAAAGCTTTCTCAGCTCTCTTAGCTTTGTCAAAAGTCAAAGCCATCGAAATTCTTTCTATAGCCTTGTCTAAGCCATAAAGAGCAGAGTCGGGAGATATTCCTGGCTCAACTAATGTTACATTTTCTGCAGCATCAGCTATAACCGCATCTTCAGCAACCACAGCAGGAACTGCAAAGCTTAAAGCAATCAGCGCCATTACTGCAAATACTATTGTTGTTTTCATTGTATTTTTCATGCGTATATTTAACCTCCCCGCAGGTTAGTTAATTATCTATGGTAAAATAGCTATATAATTAATTCCTGTAACAAGATGAAACTGCTTTTTTCAGTTTATTTATTCATCAGCTTTATTCTGTTCTCGTTTCCGTAAGGAGTCCTTTTTATTAGCCCTTTCTGCTCAAGATTCCTCAGTTTCCTGCTCAACCTTACTTTGGGAATATTCAAATCTCTTGCAACTTCTTTCGTCCAGCCTTCATTGTTCTTTCTTAAGAGCAAATACTCAACAATTTTCTTCTCCTCTTCAAATAAATTTCTTGTCAGTTCACCCTTTTTAATTTCGGCTTTCTTTTCTTTGTTTAACTTTGCCCCTTTTACTTTTCTCCCAAATTTTTTCCTCTTTACCCGCGCATAAGCAGCAAACAAAATAACTAAAATTCCTATTAAAATCCAATAAATCAAATTTGACTCCTTAATATACTCGTAAGCTACCAATATATTTTCCTCCTTAAACCCGTTCCAGGAAACAATTATTCTCCTCCCGTCAGTTGAAATCCCCTCTTCCTTTGGAAAAATAAGTTTGTTCTCTGGCAGGACAGCCCCTTCAGGCAAAAATATATTAATATCTGCTTCCATTCCATCAAAATTCCTTGTTAGCACAAAGAAATACTTGTCCTTTGATACCTCTATCAATGAAGAAGTAATATACTTTATGCTCAAGTTGCGCGCAGAAGCTACTTTTAATATCTTATAGCTATCAAATTCTTCCAGATTATAAGTTTGATTGTTAAGTTCCAGGGCAGCACTATCATAAGGCAACTTCAGCTCAAGATTATCAACGCTGTCAAATTCCATTTCAACAAGCGTCTTATCGCCAAAAATCTGATAATCTACCTTGATGGGAGAGGCTATTCCTATCGGCAAAATTGCCAAAATCGCAATTATAAGCAAGATAGCAAGGTTAATCTTAATCATAAGCATAAAAGACAAACCTTCTATTTTAACCTTTCTTTAGACAAATATAAAAATGGCCCCGACGGGATTTGAACCCGCGACACCTAGGTTTCTCGATTGCAGGGCAATCGTGAGCCCTTAGAAACCTTGCGGTTTTAAGGTTAAGAGCCTAGTGCTCTGGCCAGACTGAGCTACGGAGCCTTAATAAGTTAAATTTAGGGAGATTTAAAAAGCTATTCATAAATGCAAATACCTTAAAAAATTAATCAACTACTTTAACAGCAATCAGCCAACAACCCTTCTTATCTGCTCTATGCAGTCAGCGACTTCCTCGCCTCTTTTGGTGAGTTTTATCAGCTTAATCCTTCCCTTTTTTTCAAAACTAACAAGTCCGAGCTTCTCAAGGTTCTGAAGAATCTTTACTGCATGGCTGTAAGTGCAGTCAACCTCTTTCGCAAGCAGGCTTCCGTATCTTGCCCTTGCAACCTTCCTTAAAGCAACAAGCATCAATGCAGGTTTTCTTCTGAAAAAGATGTCAAAGTTGTCTCTCATTTTATCTCTTGTCAATATATATTATTTAATCTATACTTTTGATTGTTACAATGCTTTTAAATCTTACTGAATGTTTGTTATCTTAAGTAGTAGCAAATCTCTGACACGAAAAATCAATAACAAATTTGAATTTTTCTATTTCACTTAAGCTCGTCGCAAATCTTTGAACTCTTCTCCAAAGCAAATGCAATTTCCCCCAAAGAAGTTCCACTCTCCAAATTTGAAAGTTTTGTCCAAAACAACTTTCAAGCCACAAAACTAAGAAAATCCAGAAGGATTTTCGAGGCATTCAAAACTATAAGTTTTGATGACCAATGGTTTTTGATGTTCAAAGAAAAGATTTAAAATGAGCATAAAACTCCCTGAATTATGGCAAAGAAACTAAAAATACTTGCAGCAGCCGAAATAGAAGGAAGCTCGGCAGTGGCAAAAAAGCTTGCTGAAAAAGCCGCTCGTGAGAACGTTGACTTAGTTGTTCTCTGCGGAGACATAACTGGAATGACTGAAAGCAAGAACATAATCAAGCCTTTCAAGGATAAAAACAAAAAAGTTCTTCTCATCCCGGGCAATCATGACTCATTTGCAACAGCAGACTTTCTGGCAGAGCTCTATGGGGTAAGAAATATCCATGGTTACTCTGTAAAATATGATGAAGTTGGTTTTTTTGGTGCTGGAGGAGCACTTGAAGTCGGCCCTCTTGGACAAGTGACAGAAAAAGAGTTAATGGAAACTCTTGAAAAAGCCCATTCTGGATTAAAGGGAATAGAAAAAAAGATAATGGTTACTCACATGCATCCTTCTAAGAGCTTGTCAGAATTTTCAGGCGTCGCAGGAAGCGAGGCAATAAGGCGCGCTGTGCTAAAATTCAAGCCCGCAGTTCTTCTGCATGGACACATCCACGAAGCCGCCGGCATGGAGGAAAATATAGGTTCAACTCGCGTAATAAACGTCGGCAGAGAAGGCAAAATCATTGAAATTTAAAAGTTACTTAGGCAAACCTCTAATTATTTAAACCTTCGTCAACATCAATAAAAATGGCAGTAAAAGATTTTATCCCAATAACAGAATCAAAATTGACTATAGAAAAGCAGGTGAAAACAAAACCTTCTATTCAAGAGTTGACGACAGTCGAAACTCCCGGCAAGCCGATGCCCGCAAGTTTGCTTGAAAAAAGAAAAAAGCCAAGAAAAGCATCATCTCCAAAGAAACCAAGAACAAGCAGGAAAACATCTAAACTGGAAGAAGGAGCAGAAGAAGGAGTAGAAGAATCTGAGCCAAAAAAGGAATACATTTTAATTATAACAGAAAAACCTCAAGCGGCTCTTAAAATAGCAACCGCCCTCGGCTCTGCAAAAAAAATTACTGAAAATACTGTATCTTATTACGAAGTTTCTCACAATAATGAAAAAATAGTAGTTGCCTCAGCCGTCGGACATTTATTTAATCTTACATACTCAAAGGGGCAGGTTGGCTGGCCAATCTTTAACACAGAATGGCACCCATCATACGAAAAAGCATCATCCGCTTTCACAAAAAAATATTTTACTCTTCTCAAGAAGCTCTGCAGGAAAGCAAAAGAAGTAATGATAGCAACAGATTATGATATAGAGGGAGAAGTTATTGGCTGGAATATCCTGAGATTTATCTGCAATCAAAAAACAGCAAAACGAATGAAATTCTCTACTTTAACTTCAAACGAATTAAAAAAGGCATACGAACATCCTGAAAGCGAATTGAACTGGGGGAATGCACGAGCGGGAGAAACACGTCATATTGTAGACTGGCTTTATGGAATAAATCTCTCACGAGCGCTTATGTCTTCTCTTAAAAAAGAAAATGTTTTCAGGATACTTTCAATTGGGCGCGTCCAAGGCCCTACATTAAAGATAATCGTGGATAAGGAGCGCGAGATAGCTAAATTCAAGTCACAGCCTTACTGGCAGGTTATCGCTCTTTCAAAAGACACAGAGTTCAAGCATCCAAAAGACATTTTCAACAAAAAAGAGCTTGACAAGTTCAAAGGTATCAAAGATGCAATAGCAGAAACAAAAAAATCAGAAGAAAAAATCTCCCCCCCTGTTCCTTTTGACTTAACCTCTTTGCAAAGAGAGGCTTACAACTTGCATAAAATATCCCCCTCTCAAACCCTCCAAATCGCGCAAAAGCTTTACCTTGATGGATTAATTTCCTATCCGAGAACTTCAAGCCAAAAAATCCCCTCTTCTGTAGAACCATTAAAAATTCTTGAGAAACTTGCCTCTCGTTTCCCTGAAGTAAAAATAGCAAACAGGAAAATTCCAATAGAAGGCAAAAAATCAGACCCTGCCCATCCTTCAATTTATCCAACAGGAGAGCCGGCAAATTTAGAAGAAGGCGACGAAAAACTTTACAATCTGATAGTCAAGAGATTTATCTCTGTCTTCTGCCCGGACGCAGTTCTTGCTAATAAGCGCGTCATTCTTACAGCAAAAGATAATATAACCTTCACAGCAGGCGGTTTAAAAATTCTTGAAAAAGGATGGTCCAAAGTATATCCTGCAAGTTTTGAGGAAAAAGACATTCCAGACTTAAACGGAAAAGTAAAAATAGACAAGATAAACTTTCTTGAAAAAGAAACTCAGCCGCCTAAGCGCTATACTCCTGCCTCTTTAATCACACTCCTAGAAAAAAAGAACCTTGGCACAAAATCCACCCGCTCAATTATTGTAGATACTTTATACAATCGTGGTTATCTTGACGGGCAGTCAATTAAATCGACTCCTCTAGGAACAAAGCTCATTGAAGCATTAGAAAAATACTCCCCGATTATAATAGATGAAAATTTAACAAAACAATTGGAAAAAGAAATGGAAAGCATTCAGGCATCAAAAAAGGATTTAGAAAAGAAAGAAGAAGAAACAATAGCAAAGGCAAAGAAAATAATTGAAGACATTTCAAAAGAATTTAAATTAAAAGAAGCAGATATAGGCAAGTCAATCGCCCAAGGAATAACAAATCTGAGAGAAATGCAAAAAGAAGAAAGCGAAATTATGCCCTGCCCTGTCTGCGGAAAAGGCAAATTAAGAATAATTTACTCAAAGAAGACGCGCAGATACTTCGTCGCGTGCGACAAATATCCCGAATGCAAGACAACTTACTCTCTGCCCCCAAACGCTCTCATAAAAAAGACAGACAAAGTTGATGAACAAAACAGGCCAATTTTAATGGCGTTAAGAAAAGGCAAGAAGCCTTGGTTCTTCCCCTTCAACCCCAACTGGAAAGAAGAGCAAAACCAAAAAAGCCAAGAACAGCAAGAAGAGCAAAATAAATAATATTTTCCTGCCCTTTAATTTTTTTAAGCAGTTATCAATAAGCAACAATATCGTTATCAGTTAATAATTGTTACAAACTATTTAGGCAATTTAAGCACTCGCAACAACTTTTGCAGGCACATGCAATCTCTTAACATAAGGCAAAAATAACTGTCCTACTTTCTCAAAGCCCGCTAATTCTTCCCTATCAAAAAATTTCCTTACTCTTTCCTGCGCCTCACGCCTTCCACCCTCTACAAATCCATACGAGTCTCCAAATAAATAAACCCACCTGCTCTCAACTCTACCGCACAAACCAGACAAATAAATATCCATTGTGCTGGCAGCATCGCAATGCGCTCTGTCGAAAGCAGCAGGTATTCCTTCTCTTACTCTTTCCGGAAGCAAGCTAAACTGTTTTGAAGAAACCCTATGTTCATAAGCGCCATAAAGATTATCCACGTCAAGAGGATTAACTTCCCTCCCTGATAAAATTTCTCCTGCGATATAAACTAATTCCTCAATATCGCGAGCAGAAGGAATTACAAATTCGGGAAAATCAGGCGCAATTGGTTCCTTGAATTGCAACAGCAAAGCATCGCACGTGCGCAAGTCCAAAGCATCTTCAGCATTCTTTTTCATAATTTATAAAATAAAGTTATTATTATAAGCATTTGTTTTATATAGTATATATTTAATCAAATAATTATTTCCCTTGTCTCTCGTGCGCTCTCAATGAAGGCCTTACTTTAAGCTCGCGACTCTTCTTTCTTAATCCTCTTGACTTTCTAGCAGCGCTCGTTAATCCCCTCATAGCCCGCTTCCTGTTTTCACGAGAACAAATCCAGTTTATTGTCCTGTCAGATTTAATCTCGCTCGCGTCAGGATCAACAAGAATAACCTCAAAAAAATAATATCTCCCATCCTTTCCAATCCAGTAAGAATTAAGGACAACAAGATTGCTGTAATTTCTCTCTGCCCTCTGCTCCGCAACCCACTGATAATTCATTTTTAATGTCTTTCTTATTGTCTGCGTTCTTGTCTTTCTTCCAGTTCCCATTCTGCTCTTTCTCTTTCTTCCCCCTCTTTTTAACCTCACACGGACAACAACAAATCCTTTCTTTGCTTTATACCCTAACATGCGTGCCTTGTCCAATCTTAAGGGCTTATCAACTTTTGTAATAGAATTCCCGGCTCTCCACTGAATAAGCCTCGTTTTCTTGGTTTCCTTGTCGGGCTCTTTCCACGCCTCTCCAATATAATGATAAACTCCCTGTGCCATATTTAACTTTGACAAAAGTGCTTTTTAAATGTTTTTAAGAAAACTACATCTCGACAAACTCTGTTTTAATCTGCTTCAAAGACGTCAAAGAAATAACCTTGGCAAACCCATATTTCTTTATGGCTTCTTTCATAAAAGTGTAATATGTATCAATATCTTTTGTCCTTAGCTTCAAAATTATCTCATAATCTCCAGTAACAATATCAGCGCTTTCGACTTCGGGATTCTTGGCAATCTGTTTGACTACTTCTTCAGGATTATTATATTTTTCAGGCACTAAATTTATTAGAACATACGCACAATATCCCTCGCCGATTTTCTTATAATCAAAAACCGCCTTGTATGTCTTGATTGCTCCTTCCCTTTCAAGTTTTTTTATGTTATAATGAATTGTAGTTGAAGGCTCCTTAAGTTTTAGAGCTATCTTTGCAATCTGCGGTGTGCAATAATTCTCTTTAAACAGATTTATCAGCTTTGGTGCTATATTTTTCATATTTCTGTATAATATTCAACTATATATATACTTTTCGCTTAAAAATTGAATATTCTGCAATTACAAATATATAGGTTGCTTTCTTAGCATAATTATGAAAACAGAAACAATTGGCAATGAACTTGCCAAAGCAAGAGAAGAAATAGACTCCATAGACGGAGCACTAGTCCAAATTTTGGATAGAAGATTAGACATGGCTTTGGCTATTGGAAAATTCAAACAAAAAAATAAACTCCCTATCTTTAATGAAGCAAGAGAAAAGCAAGTTTTGGCAAAAGCCCAATTTGCAAGAAATTCGGCGGCTGTAGAACAGATTCTAAGGGCAATACTTAATGTATCAAAATTAATTCAGGCAAAAACGTCTCTGGAGGCAAAAATATGAAAGCACAAATAGGAATAATCGGTTTTGGAAAGTTTGGCAGGCTTATGGCAGAACATCTAAAGAAAAAAGCAAGCATAGTTGTAACAGATATCCACAACAAGTCCAAAGAAGCTCGGAATATTGGAATTAAATTCGTTTCTCTTGACGAAGCTGTAAAAAGCAAAGTAATAATTTTAGCAACGCCTATGGAAAATCTTGTGCAAACCCTTCATATTATAAAAGATAAGTTAATTCCGAGAACACTAGTTCTAGACGTGTGCTCTCTTAAGATTTTTTCTTGCGAGGCAATGGCAAAGATACTTCCAAAAAATGTAGAAGTTATAGGCACACATCCTTTATTCGGTCCGCAGTCTGCATCAAGCGGAATTGGCGGACTTAAAATTGTGCTATGTAATGTAACTTCCAAGAGAAAAACATTCAATAGGGTAAAAAATTTCTGCAACTCCCTTGGATTAAAAGTCTTGATAACAACTCCAGAAGAGCATGACAGACAGATGGCTGCTTCCCAAGCCCTCACGCATTTTATCGGAAAAGCAATCAACAACAGCGGAACAAAAAGAGTTGAGCTAAGCACAAAAACATTTGATATGCTCATGAATGTTGCGGATATAATCAAAAATAATACGCCTGCTCTATTCAAAAATATGCAAAACATGAATCCTTTCGCAAAAGACGTCAGAGAAAGATTCATCAAGGAACTAAATGAAATCGAGGAGGAGTTAAAATGACTGATTTATCTATTTTTGACGAAAATGGCAAGCTGAGACCGGCAAGAGAAGTTGAACAGATACAGTTCTTGCGATTTCTTGATGAAAATCCAAGAATAGTGGATTGGTTAGCCGATGCCCGCAATTACAGAACAGATACTCCGAATAATACTTCGGAGAGGAGGTATGAAAAATGACTTACCAAACAAGCCATGAAGGCCTAGAAAGAATAAGACAGCAAATGCTAGATAAGCAAAGAGAAGAAGCAAGCAGACTGGAAAAAATCTCAGAGAAATTACAGCAAATGGCAGCTAGCAAACCAAGAGCACCATTTAGAATTCCAGTAGCATCAGAAGCAGCTGTAATTATGATGCAAGCCATGGCTGAAAGCTATTCCAAACATCAAGAATAACTTTTTATATCTCGCTTTCTTTGCCCAGTTATGACAAACAAAACCTTTTACGTCACGACAGCAATTGACTATGTGAATGCGGAGCCCCATGTAGGGCACGCATACCAGAAAATTGTAGCTGACGCTCTCGCGCGCTGGAACAAGCTTCAAGGCAAAGAGGTATTCTTTGTCACAGGAACTGACGAGCACGGCAAGAAAATAGCAAACTCAGCAGAAAAAGCGGGCAAATCTCCCAAAGAGTTCGCTGATGAAATGGTTGAAAAATTCAAAAGCGCGTGGAAAGCGCTTAACATCAGCTATGACAGATTCATAAGAACAACAGACGAAGACCATAAAAAAGTTGTTTCAGAGATAATAGAAAAAGTAAATAAAAAAGGCGACATCTACAAAGGAAAGTATGAAGGTTATTACTGCACTGCCTGCGAGACATATTACACCGAAAAAGATTTGGAAAACGGCTGCTGCCCTGTGCATAAAACCAAGATAGAAAAGCTAAAGGAAGAATCCTACTTTTTCAAGCTATCCAAATACCAAAAGTTTCTTCTTGATTTGTACAAGAATAATCCCGAATTCGTTCTTCCAAACGAAAGAAGAAATGAAATTTCAAATAGGGTAAAAGAAGGACTTCAGGATTTATCAATAACAAGAACAAGCTTCAAATGGGGCATTCCTTTCCCTCTTGACAAAAACCATGTTATCTATGTTTGGTTTGATGCCTTAATCAACTATTACACCGCAACTCGCGAAAAAGGAAAAGAAAAGTTCTGGCCGGCAGATATTCATATTCTTGGAAAAGATAACGGCTGGTTTCACGCGGTAATCTGGCCCGCAATGCTAAAATCAGCAGGGATAGAGCTTCCAAAGACAGTTTTCATTCACGGTTTCCTTACATTTAATGGGCAAAAGATATCAAAATCTCTTGGCAATGTAATCTCCCCAATTATTCTCGCAGAAAAATACGGCGCAGACAGCGTAAGATACTTCTGTCTTAGAAACTTCCCATTCGCAAACGGAGAAGACGGCGACTTCTCAGAGCGAGTTTTAGTCGACAGGCACAACAACGAGCTTGCTGACAAATTAGGCAATCTCGTTTCAAGAGTTTCAGCCCTCGCGGAAAAATATGGAATTGAAAAATCCCAATCAAAAACCCTTGACATCAAGCTCACATTAAATGCAGTTGAAAAACACTTCAGCAATTACGAGTTAGACAAGGCTCTAAACGAAATCTTCGCATTCATAGACAAATGCAACGAACACGTTCAAAGCAAAAAGCCCTGGGAAACTCATGATAAGAAAGTTCTCTACGAGCTTTCAAATGCAATTAAAGACATTGCCATTCTTCTAAGCCCTTTCATTCCAGAAACATCAGAAAAGATATCGAGAGTTTTCAATTTCAGCATCTCGCTTAAAGAGCTAAGTAAGCCCCTTGCAGTCAGCAAAATAAAGAAATCTGAAATTCTCTTCAAGAAGATAGAAATAAAATGATAATAACTGTATTCGGCGGCGGCGTTATTTCTGAAGAAGAATATCAGCAAGCTCTCAAGTTAGGAGAGAAAATAGCAAAAAAAGGCTACACTCTCAAAAATGGAGGCTACGGTGGCACGATGGAAGCGGTTTCAAAAGGCTGCTGTGAATCCAAAGGCACGGTTATAGGCATATGTGTAAAAGGGCACCCATTCTCTAAAACGGGCAAGCCAAATGAATATCTCACTGAAATTATGGAAGAAAAGACACTTCATGAGAGATTGAAGAAACTTCTTGAAACAGATGTAATTATAATTCTGCCGGGAAGCATAGGCACGCTTGGAGAATTATTCATTTCGTGGGCTGAAAGCATAGCAAAGGAAAAACTCTCACAAAAAGCTCCCGTAATATATTTAGTCGGAGAAAAAAACAAAAAACTCCTGAACTTCCTGAAAGATAACGGATTTATAAACGCCGAATATCTAAAACATATCAGGCAATTGGATACAATAAATAGCATCGAAATCCTAAACTAAGATGGCAAAGACAAATAAAACAAAAGACAAAACCCCAAATAATAAAATAAATAACAAAGCCCCTAAGTCAGAGCCGTTATCAGATAATAATAAAGTCAATCAACAACAAGCATCTTCACAGATATCTTCCAAGCCCCTCATTTCATACAGCGACTTTGAAAAGCTCGACTTGCGCATTGCCAAAATCATGGAAGTTGAAGACATTGAAGGAAAAGACAAGTTATACAAGTTAAAAATTTCTCTCGGTGACGAACAAAGAACAATTGTCGCAGGAATAAAACAGCACTATTCAAAAGACGAGCTGATTAACAAACAGATAATTATTATTGCCAATCTTGAGCCCGCAAAAATAGGGGGCATAACATCAGAAGGAATGTTGTTAGCAGCAGTTTCAGAAGATAAATCCCAAGTTACTTTCCTAACGCCAGAGAAATCAACAAAAGACGGCTCCAAAGTCCAGTAAAATTTGCTAATTGTAAAAAGTTAATAATTATAAGTTAAGCGAGAGCGCCGACAGCTCGGCTGGAGGCGCAAAAGAGCAATCACCCGAACAGCCTTTCCCAGAAAGAAAGCTTTTCCTTGTAACTGCCGTTTCCCATTATCTTTGCTGCTATCTCACGATACGCGCGGGAAGCCCTGCTCTTCGGAAAAACATGAATAAGCGCATTCTTCATTACAATTGAATTTGCCACATTCTTGTCCTCTGGAACAACCCCTAAAATAGGCAGCTCAAGCATGTCTTTTATGTTCGAAATTGGCATCTGATTTTTGTCTCCATTTACCCTTGCCACAATAACTCCCTTAACCTCTTTTCCCATGCTCTCAATAACCTTGCTTGTCTTTAAGGCGTCTGTAACCGAAGGAATATCTGGATTTGTAACAATTATAAGCTCGTCTGCTGCGTCTATTGCGGCAATTGCTTCAATTCCGAGCCCCGCAGCAGAGTCAAAAATTATGTAATCAGCCAGCCTTTTCAGCTTCTTTCCAACATCTTTTAACTTTGAGTGATTTATCCTTTTCAATTCCTTAATAGAAAGCGAGCTTGGGATTATTTTAGTTCCTGACTCATGCTCATAAATCGCATCTGCAATCTCCGCCTTTCCATTTAAGACATGATTTAAGCTTATTGGAACAATTGGCGCCCCCAAATGCAATCCAACATTAGGTGTAGTCAAGTTAGCATCAAGAATTATTACCTCTTTGCCAAAAAAATTCAGCGCAGCCCCTAAATTAATTGCTGTAGTTGTCTTTCCAACCCCGCCTTTTCCTGAGGTTATTGTAATTATTTTTGCCATTCTTTGTTTTTGTGTTCAAACAAATCATATTTTATAGAAGAAATTATTTAAGATAGCTTATAAACTTTTCTAACTCTGCAGAATATTCCTTCAATTTGTCGAGATTTATTACAACCTCCTGTCCTTTATACTTAACTTTCAGGCTTACGCCTTTCCTGAACTCGCTCTCTCTTATCTTGTCAAGATTTTCTATATCCCTGAACATCTCATAAAGCTCAAGCACATTTGCAACAATAGGTTCGTTTGCGTACAGCTTCTTCAATTGTACTAATTT
>Ga0315277_10005777_pt1 | contig 16255 bp, 17 predicted proteins | sample YL17G05_15_MG_FD_203695 | JGI IMG/M metagenome (GOLD analysis project Ga0315277, IMG submission 203695) | Sediment microbial communities from Yellowstone Lake, YNP, Wyoming, USA - YL17G05_15 | ecosystem: Environmental > Aquatic > Freshwater > Lake > Sediment | place: USA: Wyoming | collected... | reverse complement strand
CATTCTCGATCCGATGCGAAAGACCACGAGGACATTGGTTCTGATGGGGCCCCTGGAAAGGTTTTCCATGAGTCGCTTCCAGAGCCCTCTTCCCCTTCTGGAGAGCATCTTTATCGTCATTCCCCATCTCATTTCGATTGTGGCGATCACTCTTCTCTGCTTCGGAATCTGCTATCTTGTTTTTATGAGACAGGAGATCCGAACCATCTGAAACCTTCATTAATGTCGGAACACAAATGGGACCCGATTAAAGAGGATTCCAAACTTACCAAGGCCGACTTAACCACCTCAAACTCTTCCAGATTACTCATGACCTCAAATTACCTCTATAAAACCTCAACTGGGAAGTAATATGAAAAAGACCCGAATATTTCTCTTGACAAATAAAACTGTTCCATATATATTTGTATATGCGGATTTAAATATATAGCGATGGATCGTATGGAAAAATTGGTTCAATTTTTTAAGGCCCTTTCAGATGAGACGAGGCTTAGAATCATGATGCTGCTCACGCAAGGTGAGCTTTGTGTTTGCGACCTGATGTTCGTTCTGGACGAACCCCAGTCCAAGGTTTCAAGACATCTTGCGTACTTGAAGCACTCTGGCCTGACGAACAGCAAACGGGCAGGGGTGTGGATGCACTACTGCCTGAAGGAACCAGTAGATGATGTCCACAGGGCTCAACTCGATTTTTTGAAAGGACAATTGTCTCATCTCCCCCAATTTCGCATGGACAGGGAGAAGTTATTAGCGTTGAAGAAACAGGGAGGCTGCAAGGCTATGCTGAAATTTAAGACTGCTCGTTGGTCAAAGGTTCGTGGGGCGAAAACGGAACATGCCAGTCTCTCTTGATGGGAATAAACCCCGTTAGAAATTCCAGTCGTTGCGACTCGAAACCGAGCGGGGCGTTATTTCTAACGGGGTAAATAGAATAAGGAGGATATAAAGGATGGCTGAGGAACGGGTTAGCAAAAGGCTTTCTTTCCTGGATCGGTTTTTAACTCTGTGGATTTTTTTGGCGATGTTTGTGGGGGTGGGTTGGGGATACGTGTTTCCGGGCATCGTCCACTTCTGGGACCAGTTCCAGGTCGATACGACCAACATCCCGATTGCCATTGGATTGATCCTCATGATGTATCCGCCCCTGGCCAAGGTGAGATACGAGGAGTTAGGGCAGGTTTTCCGGAATTATAAGGTCCTCGGCCTTTCTCTCGTTCAGAACTGGGTCATCGGACCAATTCTAATGTTTCTGTTAGCCGTTACGTTTCTTGCCGGTTATCCGGAATACATGGTGGGGCTCATCATGATTGGTCTCGCCCGCTGCATCGCCATGGTCATCGTCTGGAACGACCTTGCCGCGGGCGACCGGGAATACTGTGCCGGTCTGGTGGCCTTCAATTCCGTCTTCCAGGTCTTGTTCTTCTCCATTTATGCTTACTTTTTCATTACACTCCTTCCTCCTTTGCTCGGGATGAAGGGGGTGGTCGTGAATATAACGATCGGTCAAATCGCTGAAAGCGTATTCATTTATCTCGGAATTCCTTTTATTGCGGGTGTCCTCTCCCGGCTCATTGGCCTGAAGACCAAAGGCAGGGAGTGGTATGAAACGAAGTTCGTTCCGAAAATCAGTCCAATCACCCTGATCGCCCTCCTTTTTACCATCCTCGTCATGTTTTCTCTCAAGGGAGAATACATCGTCCGGCTTCCCCTCGATGTGGTCCGGGTGGCCGTTCCCTTGCTCATTTATTTTGTGGTTATGTTTCTTGTATCGTTTTACCTTTCGGCCAAGGTGGGGGCGACCTACGAACAATCCACCACGCTGAGTTTTACGGCCGCATCAAACAATTTCGAATTAGCCATTGCGGTCGCCGTTGCTGTCTTCGGAATCAACTCCGGCCAGGCCTTCGCGGCTGTGATCGGTCCCCTGGTAGAGGTTCCTGTCCTGATCAACCTTGTTCATGTTGCCCTTTGGTTCAAGAGGAAATATTTTCCCTTTGCCGTGGAGACGCCCACCGGGGTCTGCCACGTCTCCTGTAAGCCATAAAGGAAACGAGAATGAGGGCAGTGGAGTGTTAATTTGAAAAGGCACCCGGTCGTCTGACAGGATTGAATCAAAAGTAGCGAGCTATTTTTAAAGAGAGGAGGTGATTGAGTATGGTAAAAACATCGAGTAAGAAGCAAAAGGTCAAAAAAACCGAGTTCAGTTTGTTAGCTCCTTCCGTACAAAGTGTATTCTTAGCCGGAGATTTTAACCAATGGGATCTCTCTTCACACCCTTTGAAGCGTGATAAGAATGGGATGTGGAAGATATCGCTGAATCTCAATCCAGGCCAATATGGATACCGATTCTTGGTGGACGGGGAGTGGCAGAATGACCCGAGTTGTTGCGATTTTGCAGAGAACCCTTTTGGTACATCAAATTGCTTGAAGATAGTGGGATAAGAAGAAAGCATTTAAAGAAAGTGTTGGAGGGAATGCCGTAAAAATTTTCGATTATTATAACTGTTTATGCAGATATAAACATATTATGCTTCAGGGCAAAGAATTTCGTCCAGAAGGAAGGGGGTGTTTCATATGGACTTTAAGGCAAAGATCGAAGGGTTTACAACGCACCAGGTGATCTCTCTTATTCTCGAAATGCTTAACAGAATTTCCGACGAAAATCTGACTCGGCTGACCTACCTTGGAGAAAAACTCACTTCAGATGAGGAGGTCCTTTCTGGTATTGCCGGGGTGCGCCGTCTTCTCCAGGATCCCAAACATCCTGCCAAGCATCTTTTCAGGCGTGTCCTCGACTATTTGCCTCCTCAAAACAGTAGAATTCTTTTCGAAACCTTTTTTTACAGAGCCTGGTTTCTTGGGGGAAAGAAACGGGAACAATTTGAGACTGAACATGGGTTCTGGCCTCCTTTTGTGATGATCCTTTCACCCACGCTCCATTGCAACCTCCGATGCAAAGGATGCTACACCTTGGGATACGGAACGAAGCCTGAACTTCCCTATGAACTGGTCAAAAGGGTCCTCGGAGAGTGTCAGGAGATGGGGATCCATTTTATCACAGTCCTGGGTGGAGAGCCTTTTGTTTATCCAGACCTATTTCGAATGATTGAGGAGCATCCTCAGATCTTCTTCCAGGTTTATACAAACGGCACCTTGATGAGCAAAGAAAAGGCAAAGCGGCTATCGGAATTGGGAAATGCAATGGTCGTGATCAGTATCGAAGGCTATGAGGAGGAGACTGACCGTTGGCGAGGCAAAGGGGTCTATAAGAAGATCATGAAGGCTTTTGATTATCTCAGAGAGGCAAGGGTTCTCATCGGAACTTCAGCAACCGTGACCAGGGAGAATGCGGAAGTTGCGGCTTCAGAACCTTTTGTGGATTTCATGATGGGAAAAGGATCGTTTGCACAAATGTATTTCCTGTATGTCCCGGTCAACGGTCAGGCTGATTTTTCGCTGATGGTCACCCCCGAGCAGCGCAACCATCTTCGCAAACAGATTATTTATTTCAGGCAGACGAAGGAGATGTTCTTCCTGGACTTCTGGAATGATGGCCCCCATGTGAATGGCTGTATTGCCGGAGGGCGTCGTTTTTTTCATCTGAATGCTAAGGGAGACGTGGAACCTTGCGTTTACACCCATATTGCGGTTGATAACATTCGAAACACAACGCTTGCCAAAGCCCTGGACAGTCCTCTTTTCAGATCGATTCGGGCAAGACAGCCCCATAACTCAAATCATCTTCGGCCCTGCATGATTATTGATAATCCACACGTAATGCGCGAATTGATTGATGAGACCAAACCCTACTTTACCCATCCGGGCGCTGAAGAAATTTATACAACCAAAAGTCATGAAATGGATGCCTATGCGGAACGCTTTGCTCAGTTTTCTGACCGGGTTTGGCAAAATGAGTATATCAAGGGGCAAGCGAAGCCGAGTATTCGAGAAGCAGAAGAAGGCTTAGCAGAAAGTATCAACAGGTCCCAGCAGGATACGTTCGGAGCTATGGCCACGCGTCTAAAGCGCCAATAGAGAAAATCCATAGGAAGGGATGGAATGGAGACGAACCGTTGGACCCTTTCTGATTACCTTCGCGTGGGACTCAGTGGTTTCCCCTTAGACAGCCTTGTATCGATAGATGTAACCTACAGGTGCAACTTACATTGCCTCCATTGTTACTTTAGCCGCCAGGACTATACGTCTGAGCTTTCAGTGGAGGAGTGGATCAGACATCTTGAAAGGATGAAGTCACGGAAATCTCCCCTTTATATCTGCGGCTGGCTCGGAGAGGAGCCACTCTTACGTCCCGAGGTGATCGAGGCAGGCAAGCAATATTTTAAGTCCAACCTTATTTTTACCAATGGCACCATGGAACTTCCATCATGGCCGGACTGCACCTTTGTGGTTTCCGTCCCGGGCACAAAGATTCATTATCAAGAACTCACCGGGGCGGAGGGCAGGATCTATGACCTGGTTAAAGACCATGCAAATCGTCCGGACCTTCGCGTCATCGTCTCCTTCTGCATCACACGGAAAAACGCTTCCTCCATTTTAAGTTTTCTTCCGGAATGGCAAAACGATACAAAAATCAGGGGCGTCTTTTTCGAATTCCATACCCCCCGGATGGACGAAGGAAAGGAACTCTGTCTCGACTGGACGGAGCGGGACTCAGTTCTGGATACACTATTGAACCTGAAAAAGACTTATAAAGACTTCATTTATAACACCTCTCAGATGCTGAAACTTATGAAATCTGCCCACCTTAAGAAAATTCTATCCGACTGTCCTTTCAGCCATATGGGATTAAGCCTCGACCCAACAGGTCACATCAAACTTCCTTGCACCCTTGGCCTCGAGGCAGATTGCCAGCGGTGCGGGTGCATTCTCCCGGTCTTTTCTCTGATTCTCTATAAAAGAGGGTGGCTATTTCGAGCCTTTGTCGAAGGAATTAAGAGAGATGCCCGGGAGAGGCGAAAAATGAGGAGGGAGCCATGTTAACACAGGTTAATGAATCTCCGGATAAATCCGATGATGGATTGGCCTCTCGGCTTCAAGAGGCCGTGACCTTAAAGAATACAGGATTCTTTCTCACAGAAGGTCTTCTCTTTATTTCCGTTCCTGAATGGGAAGGCTGGAAATACATTAACTATGAGAAATACGAATCTGTGGATCACTTTGCTCGATGGGAGGTCTTTTTCTATCCGAGGGGTGAGCGTTTTTGGATCTTTTTACGGATCACCTGGCCCTCGCTCACTCAAATCCTTCTTAATTTTATCTATCCTGACGACCGCAAACTCTTGGAGGAGATTATCTTACACCGCCGCCTGGCGTTATTGGATCAGCCGTTACTAAACGGCCAACTAAACCCTTTGTCAAGCGGCATTATTGTGGATGATATACCTACAGATGTCCTAAAAGTTTTCAGCATAGGTTTTGACCATGGCAAGAATACTATCCATTAGATCTACGAAAGAAGATGATCTGGTCAGGCGTTACGAAGATCTTCTCGAAATTGCCCGTTTAGTGAGCTGGTGTATGAACCGGGATTATCTGATTAAGACCTGCCTGGACCATATCCGTCAAAGGTTGGGCAAACGAGCCCGGTGTGTCTTAAAAGAAAAAGAGGACCTCAAACTCCATTGCTGGGTTGGCAGATACGAGTGCCCGATAGAGCAAGTTCCCATCTGCAGGGATAGCATTGTTTGGAACGTGGTTAAGAATGGGAATCCTGTGAACCTGACAGATCCGAGCGAAACAGAAGGTTATGAACACACCCTATTGGAGAAGGTCAAAGTCAAAGCCATCGTTCCCCTTTGGTATGTGGATTCCATAACCCAGGAAGAAAGAAGAGTCGGAGCCTTAATTGTTGATTCGGGTAAAAAAAACCTTCCTATCTCAGATGAAGATTTTGAGTATCTGAAGGCGGTGGGAGAGTTGATCGGAGCGGCCGTAGGTAAAGCTGAGTTAACAGAACAACTGATTGAATCCTACAAAAGGAAAGAGTTAATGGTTCGGGAAACTGCCCATGCCTTTCGAAACCGGATCACCGCCATTGGAGGTTTCTCTCGCCGCATGGTTCAATTCGCTAAAAATACGGATTTAGCTAAAGAGGCAAGAATGGTCTATGAAGAAGTGCAGGCCATGGAAACGCAGCTTGAACGGTTTGAAAAATATATTGGTGTCTGATAATCAAAATGACTATCACTCGGAGGTGAGTGACCTATGGCAAGACCCTTATTTAGATCACCCTTAGAAAAAGTGGTCCAGGATCCAAAGCTCACCCAGATTTTGGAGGCGATGAGAAATAGCATACATCGCAATGAGGAGTTTCAAATTGAAAAAGAAGATGTCTGCCACGTGCGGGAAGTCTTTTGTGCCGCCATTGAGGCCGGTGAGAGGGGGCTTTATACTTTTACCCAGGATCTGGCCGACGAGACGTTAGGGTGTGGGGTTTCTCTCTTTTCGGAGGTTTGGGGAAGGTGTATCCACGAAGAGCATTGGGGAATTCACAAATCCCAGACGAGACTTGCAGGAAGTTTCAGAGACCTAAATGAGGAAGGAGATTCACATCGCTCCTTCCTCCACGCACCCTTATGCTGGTGCGGCGAAAAGACATTGAGCATTGCTTCCTTTGTGAAAGGAGTTGTGGAGGAAGAAAATCCTTTTGGAATTCACTTAATTTCTACTCGAATCAAAACGCCGTCAAACCTCGCCTACAAGGTGGCTGATATCCTTTTCGATATTGATAAGATGTTCAGACGGGATAAGGTATTGAATCAGTATAGCCAGGTCATAAAAGATGTTTACGGAATAAAAGTTATTACAAAGGATTTGACGGCATTACAGAAGACGATTCAACGGTTTCACGGGCGCCCCCGCCATGAACTTTTGGAAGTAAAAGATTATCTGGGACCGAGAAAGAAGAAGAGCGGATTTGAGGTGTATAAGATGGCAATTCAACGGAACCATCACGTCTTCGAGGTCCAGTTGCAAACAGATGCTATGCTGAAGCGGGAAAACCTTGGCTTTCGGGAGAACCATCTCACTTACAAGGAGAGGCAGATGTGCCTGAGGGCCAAGATAGGAAAACGATATGAAGAAGTCTATAAAGCCCTGGAGATCCTTCTTTGCTCTGAGGGGACCGACTGTCAAGAGCTGGCGTTTGAAAATCGAGAGGCTCCATTGGGCGTTCAATCCGGTTGTTTTTCATAAAGCGAATGATTACCTTTTAAGAGAAAGGAGATAATCGAAATGAAAGTTGAAATCTACGACCCACCTATGTGCTGTTCGTCAGGGATTTGCGGGCCAACGATTGACCCTGTGCTTGTAGCAATGAACGATGCGGTACTGGCATTGAAAAAGCAGGGTGTCGAAGTTGAACGCTACAACATTTCACAGCAGCCGAAAGTATTTCTGGCGAACAAGAAAATTGCTGACCTGCTGCACGGGAACGGTAAGAAGATACTTCCAATTACCCTTGTCAATAGTCAAGTTTTCAAAACCGGGGCGTATCCATCTTACGAAGAGCTCTGCAAGGCGCTGGACATTGAGCCTTTGAAAAAAGGCAAACCGATGACACTACACGTCAGATAATTACAAATGAGGAGGTATAAAAAAATGTTGGAGATAACCGATTCAGCAGTAAAACAATTTAAGAAGATACTCTTGGATGGGGATGTAAAGGATTTCGGCATCAGAATCTTTTCCTCCGGAGGTGGATGCTGTCCTTCCTATGGAATGGATGCCTCGGAGAAGGGAGAGCCCGGAGACACATTAATCGAGAAGGACGGCCTCAAAATATTTGTGGAATCGGGGGCATTCAACCAACTTTCCAATGCATCACTCGACTATTCGGATTCGCCGGGGAAGAAGGGTTTCATGATCACGGGCCTTCCTTCTTCATGCTGCGGATAATCTTAAACCCAAAGGAGTGTACAAGGATGACAAAATATGCCTTTTTTTCAGGAAAAGGAGGCGTTGGCAAAACGACAATGGCTTCCGCGACAGCTATTCACTATGCTAACGAAAGTAAAAAGACACTGATAGTAACCACAGATCCTGCCTCGAATCTCGGAGATGTCTTTGAGCAGGAAATAGGCCACAAGATAACGCCGATTAAAGGCGTAAAAAATCTTTATGCCATGGAGATAGAGCCTGATGAGGCTACAAGAGAATACAAAGAAAGGATCATAGGTCCCTTCAGGGAGATGATGCCCGACGATGTGATTGCCTCCCTTGAGGAGCAGTTTAATTCACCCTGTACCACAGAAATAGCCTCCTTCGACAGGTTTGTCGATTTTATGGAAACCAATGAATATGACGTCATCATTTTTGATACAGCACCTACAGGCCATACCATCAGACTTCTTGAACTACCGGTCGATTGGTCCAAGCACATCGAAGAGTCTGCAAAAGGAAGCGGACAGACCTGCCTCGGTCCTGTTCAAGCGATACAGGAATCAAAGGAAAAATACGACAGAGCAACGGCACTGTTAAAGAATCCAGTAAGGACAACCTTTGTATTTGTCATGAGGCCGGAGGAGCTTTCCCTCTATGAGACAGTCCGGGCGATGAAGGAGCTTGTGGCAATAGGGATAAGGTCGGCCAGAATTATCGTAAACGGGATATTGCCCAAAGAGGTTTGCGACATCGAGTTTTTCAAAAAGAGGTACGAGGCGCAGCAAGAGATCATCAGGCAGACAGACGAAACCGTCAAAGGCTCTAAGCGCTACATGCTTCTGAGGGATGGGGAAGTGAAGGGAATTGATTCTCTCAGAGATGTAGCATTTTACCTTTTTAACGGGAAAAAGAACACTTTCAGTTTAAAAAGGAAAATCGCTTATGAACCCGATTTCATCCTTGAAAAGCCCGACATAGACGGCTTATGGCTCCCCGATAAGGGAACGAAGAGAATCTTTATCACAGGCAAAGGGGGCGTGGGCAAGACAACTCTTTCCTGTATCGTTGCCCTTTATGCCTCTGAAAAAGGCTTTAAGACACTTCTTGTAACCACTGATCCTGCCGGCCACATCGGACAAGTTCTTGATAAAAGAGTGGGGAGTAAACCTACAAAAATCTCCGAAAATTTTCATGCGGTCATGATAGATCAGGAGGAGGCATTCAAACATTATAGGGACAGGGTGCTAAACGAGGCTAAAGGAAAGTACTCGGATGACATGCTTGCCGCGATGGAGGAAGAACTCAATTCCCCCTGCACTGAAGAGATGGCTGCATTCGACAGGTTTGCTCAGTTCATCGAAAGCAAAGACTACCAGGTCGTTGTATTTGATACCGCTCCAACGGGCCATACCTTAAGACTTCTCGATTTGCCGTTTGAATATGCCAGACAGGTAGAGATGATGGTCTCAACAGGCGAAGGCGCACAGAAAAGGGAGGCGTCACAGGACCGATTTAGGGACATCATCCGGATGCTCAGAGATAAAAATCGTACCGTCTTCGGTATCGTCCTCTATCCCGAATATACTCCGATCGTAGAATCGCACAGGGCAATGCTCGATTTAAAAGATGCCGGAATAGAGACACAATTTGTGGTTGGCAATATGATTTTGCCTGAAGAAGTTTGCATGAACGACTTTTTCAAAAACAGAAGGCAGATGCAGATGAAATACCTGAGAGAGACAAAAAAGCGGTTCGACCTCCCTGTTCTTCAGTTTCCGCTGATGCAGGATGAGATAAGAGGGCTGGAGAGATTGAGTGGAGCCCTTGATTTCATAAGATGATGAAGGATCAAATGTTATCCATGCTACGGCCTTTAACGCCCCTGATGGAGACCATGGCTCAGAGAGGGAGTAAAAAATGAGGTATGCAGAGACAGGGTATAATTTAGAAATTGATCTGTCGCGAGAATTATATCGAAAGCAGTTTTCTATCGACTCGGTAATTAAAAAAACGGAGTGCGGATAGTATCAATACGATCGAAACATTCCAGAAAGGAGAGATTCTATGCCAGGCGGAGAAGTTGCCTATAGGGGACATTTTTTTTTATTATTCGTAAATGTCGATCATATCGCAACTTTAAGGGAAGCCCGGAGAGGGAATGAGCCTGATCCTGCTGAATGTGCGTTAATGTGCGAAAGAGGCGGCTGCGACGGCATTACGGTTCACTTGCGCGAAGACAGGCGTCATATACAAGACAGGGATGTCTTTGCGATAAAGGATGTGATCCGTGGGAAGTTTAATCTTGAGATGGCTCTCTCGGATGAAATAATCAATATTGGAAAAAAAGTAAAACCATATAAGATAACAGTTGTCCCCGAAAAGAGGGAAGAAATAACCACAGAAGGCGGGCTTGATGTCAAAACAAATATGCTCAAGATTAAAGATACTGTTAAGTTATTTCACGATCACAACGTGCTGGTATCTCTCTTAGTTGAACCCGAAATAGAAACAATTGATCTTTCAAAAGAATCCGGGGCGGATTTTATAGAAATCCATACCGGGACATATTGTAACGCTGTAGATAAAACACAGATCGATAAAGAAATTAAAAAGATATATAATGCGGCGAATCATGCCGTAGAAGTCGGAATAAAGGTCAGCGCCGGACACGGGCTCGATTACAAAAATATTATGCCTGTTTTATATGCCAGGGCACTGGAGGAAGTAAATATCGGACATTCCATAGTTTCAAGATCTCTTTCTGTCGGCCTGTCGAAGGCAGTTGAAGAAATGCTGAACATATTGGATTAGTCTAAGACCATTTGGTGATCAATTGTTCCCACGAGGACCTGCCAAGTATCTTGAATAGAATGAAGCAAAATGCATGAGTATTTATTGATAATACTTGCCTCCATGTTTAAAAAGAAATTAGTCCTGACTTTCGCGCTGAACGTCTTTCTCGTCGCCATTGTACCTGGGAATCTGCTTGAATGTTTGGTATAATAATTGGTATTCCCATGGCGCATCGTATACAGCTTGTCCTGTTTAACAGGGCCAATAAACAAACCATTGAGGAGGTATCATATGACAGAGTATAAAATCTCGCAGGTTGAAGGGGATGGGTGAGTGGGCTGAGAGCCTGAAACGCCAACAGTTAGTCGGCGCATATTGAGATTTCCTGATGGCATACAGGTCCGAATTAACGGGTTGGACGAGATCATGGCAGAACTTTTCTCCGAAGGCAGACAGCCGAATCAGGAGACCGCCGAAGAGATCATTAATAGGCTGGAAAAAAATAATCATTATATTCCGCCATCAGCCCGACGGGAGTATAAAGGCGTCCTTCTTAAGGAGTATAGGGAGTTTGTTAAAGACCAAAAAGGTAAAACCAAATAGAGACGAGGAGGTTAAGATGGAACGGGAAAATAAAGTAAATGATTTCGTAAGCCGTTTTAAGGAGTTATCTCAGGAGGAGCAAAAAAAGGTGATGAAGGAGTTAATGCCCGAATTTTGCCAGACCGCGATGGAGGATGAATCTTTTGTTCAGGAAATGATGCCTCGCTGTATGGAGATGATGAAGGGAACGGATTTCCCTATGAAAGAGATGATGTCCAAGATGATGGGAAAGGTCTAAGTAAAATGAAGCCAGAAAAATATTACTGAAAGAAAATGTGTTTAGAATGGAAAAAATTAAAAAAGAATCGTCTTTAGGCCCAATGGGTGATAAGATGGGTTGTTGTAAGGTTGAATCAATAATAAGTATCGACGAGCGAGGTCAGATGGTACTCCCTAAGGAGTTAAGGGAGAAGGCAAACATCCATCCAGGGGATAAATTAGCTTTGATTTGTTTGGAAAAAAAGGGGGAAATTTATTGCCTTTCTTTGGTAAAAGTTGGAGAATTAACAGAGATGGTAAAGGATCTGCTCGGCCCTGTAATGGAAGCGATGGAAAGATAATAGTTTGTCTAAAAAGGAAACGAAAAGGATTGCTTTTATCTGCGTAGAAAATGCTCGCCGGAGCCAAATGGCACAAGGTTTTGCAGAGGCTCTCGGACAGGAAAAGGTAGAGGTCTATAGCGCAGGTTCTAAACCCTCCTCTCAGATCGATCCTCTGGTGATCGAAGTGATGAAGGAGAAAGGAATCGATCTTTCGGGCAATCGGCCAAAGGGGTTGAATGAACTTCCTCCTGTTGAGATGGATTATCTCGTCATGATGGGGTGCGAAGAAACCTGCCCAGCCCTCCCGGCAAAAGAGATCGTAGAGTGGAGTATTCCGGATCCCAAAGGACAATCGATTGAATTCTACAGGGAGGTCAGAGATATGATTGAGGATAAGGTAAAGACCCTTTTGACGGAAATCGGGTAACGATTGAGCTCTATCACACCGGTGAACTACCGGAACTCAGACTCCTCAGGTACCCCCGTAACCAATGGTGACTTTCCCCTCTTCAATAATGACAGGCACCTTCCGGGTTCCAGCGGAATGCTTCAGCATCTCTTCTAACTTCGCACTGTTGGACTCGACATCGAAGTATTGGGCTTTATCGGCATAGGCTGACCTAGCCTGTTCCGTGTAAGGTCAACCGGCTTTGCCGTAAATGATCACCTTCTCCTTTTCCATACAACCCCCTTCTCGATTAGAATCTCATAGGCCACTTATATCTGATCCTGATGTTTATAGTCAAGACTGAAAGGGCTAAGATTTTCAAAAGATTATTGAAATATCAACGATTCTTGTGACATGATATATTAAGTTTGGTGAAACAGCAAATGGTCATAAATAAGAAAAAGACATCTTATTTCATCGTATTATTCATAAGTCTATTTCTCCCTATTGTGGCTCATTCAAAAGAGATGGTCTACTTTGGCTTCTGCCCGAAGTATAACCCTCGCATCATGTACCAGCTCTACCAGCCTTTCATTGACTACCTGAACGAAAATACTTCTTACCATTTTGAGATCAAGTTATCGCGAGTTTATCAGGAAACCATTGATCAACTCGGTAAGGGGGAAACGGTTATTATCTCATGTGGCCCCGTATCTTATATTCATGCAAGAGAAAAGTACCGCGTAAAACCGATTCTTCGGGCTTTGAGCAAGGATGGAAAACCGATCTATCATGGAATCATTGTCGTTCGTCAGGATAGCCCGATTAAGAATTTATCAGACTTGAAAGGAAAAAGTTTTGCCTTTGGGCAGGCATGGTCTACAGCAGGGCATATCCTACCGGAATATTATCTTCTAAAAACGAACATTCGGCTGAAAGACTTAAAAAACTACTCTTTTTTAAGACATCACGATTTCGTGGCCAATGCCGTTCTCAAGGGAGAATTCGATGCAGGAGCCATCAAAGATATCGTCGCTTACAAATATCAATCCATGGGGCTTCGATTCATTCATCTCTCCGATCCGATTCCCACGGTTCCCATTATCGTTCGAACCGATGCTTCGAAGGAGTTGGTGGAGGCCGTCAAATCCGCTCTCCTCAAACTGGACCCCAAAGACCCGACCCATCAGGGAAAAATGGCCCAATGGGATGAGGAGTTTAAGTATGGATTTACGGAGGCCACCGATTCCGATTATGATTCGATTCGAAAGATTCTCCGGGTGGTCCAAAGAGAATCGAAGGTTACAGGAGCGATTCTCGAATGAAAAGAATCCATCCGTCCCGCACCCTCCAGGGGAAATTCACTTTTTACCTTTCCATCCTGATCATCCTCACCATGTCTGTCCTTGCCTATTGGAATATTACCAGAGAAAAACGTCTTTTGGAGGGCGCCCTGATCGGAGAAGGGAAGGTCCTGGTTGAATCTTTTGCCATTGCCTGTACCAATACCATGCTCTATGAAGAAATCGGACTGGTTGAAGAAGGGGGGCTTCTCGACAACTATATCTCCGATTTGATGCAGAAAAAAGATTTGAACATTATATACGCTATGATTTTGGACCCAAGGGGAAAGGTCCTCGCTCACAATTCCATCGTTGAGGTGGGGGACCTCTATCAGGATGAATTCGCTCGAAAAGCTATTTCCTCTTGGAATACCCTGCTTCAATATCCCTCTGATGGGCTCCTTGACATCTCAACCCCTCTCGCCATTTCCAGCAAGCGTTGGGGGACTCTGAGAATTGGCATCTCCTTAGAACCTCTAAGAAAAGAGAGTTCGACGCTGATCTTCAAATATATTGTCTACACGATCGGTTTCATCCTGGTGGCGATTATCATCATCACCTTTCTTTTTGGTTTCATTACAAAGCCTTTGAAACAGTTGACAAAAGAGATGGATGAGACGAGGTCCGGAGATGAACCCCACCCCTCCCCTATCCTCCGTGAGGATGAAATCGGAACCCTCCAAAAGAGCTTCTACCGGTTGCTCAAAAGGATCAAGGAGGATGAGAAGGAAAAAGAAAGGACACAGCGGAATCTTCTCCTGACCGAAAAGATGGTCGCCATCGGAAAATTAACCTCAGAAGTGGCTCACGAAATTAATAATCCCCTCGGCGGGATCTTGAACTGCATCCACCATTTTAAGAAAGGCGGGCTGACTGTTGACAAACAGCGAGAGTATCTTGATTTAATGGAAGACGGGCTTAGGCGAATCCAGAAATCAGTGGTGAATCTCTTGGAATATGCCCGGAATCCTCATCTGGAACGATCTCCAACGGATCTCAGCCTGTTAATCGAAAAAGCCCTCTCACTTCTCGACCATGAAATTAAAAAGAATCGAATCGAAATCAGAAAAGAGATGATGCCTCACCTCCCCCTCATCGAAGTGGACAAGGACCAGATCCATCAGGTCCTCATCAATATCATTTTAAATGCCATCCAGGCGATGAATGAAGGCGGGGACCTGAAGATAGGAGGAAGCGTTCTTGATGATAGGCTTGTTTTAACTGTTTCTGATACTGGGAAAGGAATCACAGAGGAGATCATACCAAAAGTATTTGACCCGTTTTTCACCACCAAAGGCGAAGGGAAAGGTACCGGCCTCGGGCTCTGGATCAGCCAAGGGATCATTGAACGACATGGAGGAACCATTCAACTGACAAGTCAGGAAGGCTATGGCACAACTGTGGAAATTCAACTTCCATTAAAGAAGTAGAAAGGATGAGGGATATGGCAATGGTTCCGAAGATGTTGATAATCGATGATGAACCTCTCATGCGGATCACCCTTCAGGATTCACTGGTCGGAGAAGGTTATGAAGTGGTGGCTGCTGAAACAGGGAGGAAAGGGGTTGATCTCCTCAGAAAAAATCAATGGGATATTATCATCACGGACCTTAAACTCCCTGATTTGGAGGGGATAGAGATTCTGAAAGAAGCCAAATTCTTAAACCCTTCCACCGAGGTCATCCTCATCACTGCCTATGGGTCAATAGACTCGGCTGTATCCGCCATGAAAGAAGGGGCAAGCGACTATCTCACCAAACCCTTCTCAATGGATGAACTTCTTCTCATCATCAAACGGCTCCTCCGGATGAAACAACTGGAAGAAGAAAACCTCTCGCTCAAGAAAAGGGTGGAAGAGCGATATGGGTTGGAAGGGTTGGTGGGGAAAAGTCCCCAGATGCTCAAAATCTACGACTTGATCGAAACCGTCGCTCAGACGGACACCACCGTATTGGTCAATGGAGAAAACGGCACAGGAAAGGAACTTGTTGCCAATGCGATCCATCTTCAGAGTCCGAGAAAGAATGGTCCTTTTATCAAGGTTAATTGTGCCGCCCTTCCGGAAACCCTTCTCGAAACCGAACTCTTCGGTCATGAAAGAGGAGCTTTTACCGGGGCCATCAGACAGCGGAAGGGAAGGTTTGAACTGGCCAACGGCGGGACCCTCTTTCTTGACGAAGTGGGAGAGATCTTCCCTGCCGTTCAGGTAAAGCTTCTTCGAGTCCTTCAAGAAAGGCAATTTGAGCGAGTGGGTGGGAATGAGACTCTCGCGGTGGATGTCCGTCTCATTTGCGCCACACAGAGGGATCTGAAAGAAGAGATCCGTAAGGGAAACTTCCGGGAAGATCTTTACTATCGGCTAAACGTTGTTCCCATAACGCTTCCACCGTTAAGGGAAAGACGCGAGGACATACTTCTTTTAGCAGAACATTTCGTGGATAAATTTTCGAAGAAAATGGGCAAGGAGATTGCCGGTCTGTCCGAAGAGGGCAAGGCCCTACTCCTAAGATATCCTTTCCCTGGTAACATCAGGGAACTGGAAAATATGCTTGAGCGTGCCATTGCCCTGATAAAAGGAAAAATCATCCAGCCCGAGGACCTTCCGGACGAAGTCTGCGGCCAACCGAGTTCAATTCAAGATGTCTGTAAAAGGATCAGGGGGTCGAAACCCCTCGCCAGTGCGA
>Ga0315277_10005775_pt1 | contig 16258 bp, 10 predicted proteins | sample YL17G05_15_MG_FD_203695 | JGI IMG/M metagenome (GOLD analysis project Ga0315277, IMG submission 203695) | Sediment microbial communities from Yellowstone Lake, YNP, Wyoming, USA - YL17G05_15 | ecosystem: Environmental > Aquatic > Freshwater > Lake > Sediment | place: USA: Wyoming | collected... | reverse complement strand
TCGAAGACGAAACGGGGCACGTTCTGGCCAACATCGAAGCGAGCGATCTTGCGCGCGCGCGTTTGGTCGGACGCTGGTTTGATCGGGTTCGCGAGGGGCCGCTGAACGGCAATCGTCTGCGCGCCGAAATGCTCGAAGCGTTTTTGACCGAGCGCAAAGCGCAACAGGCGATGCCGCAACTTTGGCAGCTGCTTGCCGAACGCGCAGCGATCACGAGTGAGGATTTGAATGGGTGCCTCGCGCGCGAGGAGGCATGTTTCGAATTCCGAGCGCCCGACGGCACGATGTACCGCTTTACGGCCGACGAGATCGAAACCCGCGTCCGCTACGTCAATCTCTCGGTATTCTGTTTCCGCATGGAAGCGTTGCGCTATGCCCTCGCGCGGTTGGCCACCGACAACGCGCAAGGTGAGGAGTATTTGACCGATGCCGTCGGGATTCTGGCCAACGCGCGAGGCTCCGACGGCCAACCTCTCTTCCGAGTGGCTTGTTATCCCATCCCGCAACCCACCGACGCCCTGGCTTTCAACACACCCGAGGAGCTGCGTGCAATTCGCGAGTTCTATCGTCGCCGGGAAGCATAGACTGGCAGGATCAAGCGAGAATGCTCGTCAATGGGGCGGCGGGGCTGCCGCTTCGCCGACGGCGGCGGCGCATGGAAACGCCGGTTTGCCGATCTCAATGCCACGGGCGGCCAGAGCCGAGCGGACAATACGGACCGCCTGCTCCGGCTCGATCCGTTCCGTGTTGATGGCCAGATCGAAAGCCATGGAATCGCAAATCTCGCGGCGGAAGTGGCGGCGGCAGAATTTCCTCTTATCGTAGTCCTTGATCTTGATATAGCGGCGCGCCTCGGCTTCGCCAATTTTCCGACATTCCATGACGCGCTTCACGCGGAGTGGAAGCGGAGCCTCGACGAGAATGCGCAACCCCGCCTTTTCGCCGAGAATGAACGCGCCGCCACGGCCAAGGATGACGGCGCCGCCTTTTTCGGCCAGCGATCCCATCACGCGAACCAACGCGCGAATATAGTCCTGGTTCTCGATTTCTCTTCCCCGGATTAAACTCTCGAACATCACTTCGAGATTCGATCGCACTCGTTCGTCGAGGCTGTCCAACAGCATCCGTTGGCAATGCAAGTCCAGGGCCACGGCGTCGAGCAACTCGCAGCCAAAGAGTTCGTATTCCAGGTCCTTGCACAAAGCCAGAGCGACTCGCTCGCGGCCGCTGCCGGCCAGGCCCGAGACGGTCAAAACCGGTCGCTTCGTCACCTCGGCCAGAGACTTCCCGCCGGAGGTTTTCTTCAAGATGGCGGTCATGCGATCCCAGTGCCGAATCTGGCGCTCGATCAGTGTACATGCGTCCGCCGGTGGGGATGATTTCGATATGTTCATGGCAGTCTCTCCCCCTTTCAATCGCCGGGTCAGTGATCCCCGGCATCTTCCTGCCGCGATCCCTCGGGCCGGGGACTCTCCGCCATAAGATGAAGTTACAGTCTTGGCCGACCGCGTTCAAGAAGATTTGTATCGGTGATCGAGTAAAGGGCGCTCATACGAAAATGGGTTTGGTGTTCAACCTTTAGGTTGCCGAAAGCCCGCACGCTGAAGCGTGAACTCCGAACCATTTACATGCCTTTCCGGGTGGCGTAACGCGCCATGAATGGCTTCTCCTGAATTCGTGAGAAGGTTCGCCTTGGTGTGGACTGCGGCACATTTTCCATGGCGTCGCAGAGGGCCGTGTGGAACGGCCCGACTCCAAAAGGTTCCACGCTTCCCCCGATGTCCGGAGATGCACCCTAGCCCATTCCGATGTAAAAGCGATCTTGACATCGCCATCGAATCGGTGGGAAAAGAAATATATCTATCGTGGATCGGCCATTCCTATCTCTTCCTGCAAGCAGGCGCATCGGGGTGGAAACGGGAAGTCGGGAGGATCCTTCCGATGATCAGAATTACCGTCAAGATAGCCGGTCAGGCGAAAAAAGAAATTACCGGCGGCTCGGAGCTTTTGACGCTCGGCCGGGCGCCCACCAGCACGATTCTGTTTGGCGACAGGCGTGTTTCGTGGCAACACGGGCAAATTGCGTTTCGGCAAGGAGGCTACTGGTATCGCGATCTTCACAGCACCAACGGCTCCTTTCTGCAACGCGAAGACAAAAGCCTCCCGCTGGGCGAGAAGGATTTCGAGCAGCAGCTCACGGCGGGCGACGTGGTCTTTCTCGGAAGCGAGGAAAACGCGATCGAAATTAGCGAGATCGCCGAGGACGTTGCGGCCGGCAGAGACCTCGACACGCCCATTCTGATTGGTGAAGCCACCGATCTCAAAAGCATCGAAGAGGTTCTGTCGAAAGACAACGAAGCGTTGCGCAACCTGATCCGGCTGGCCCGCTCTCTGAGCGAGATTCGCGACAAACAGTCCGTCGCCCAACACATCGCCGAGGCCTTGTGTCAAGTTCTTGCCCCCGTGCAACGGACGGTGGTGTTTGAAACCCGTGTGGCCGATTTCGTGCCGTTGGGGGCTGCTCCTGTGTCCACCGATCAGCGGCCCGAAGCGATCGCCAAGAGTATGACGCTGCTCAACAAGGTGGCGAGAGAACGCCGCGGTCTCGTTTACGTTGTGCACGAGGACTCGATTCGCGCCGTCGCCTCGGACGTCCAGGCTCTCTCCATGCGCAAGAGCGCCCAACAGTTCATCAACAAGGCGGTTCTCTGTTGCCCGCTCATTTTCGGAAAAGACTGCTGCGGGGTGATTCAAGTGGAAAGCGAGCCTTGCGCCAAGCCGGAAGACGTTTTCACCCAGCGCGATCTCGCACTCACGACCATGATGGCCCACTTGGCCGCTGCTCGCATCCACGATCTGGAACACCATCAAAGCCAGTTGAAGATCCAGCGCAAAGCCACTGTGGGGATGATTACCTCGTGGATTTGTCACGACCTGCGGAATCTCCTCCAGATCCCCTTAAGCCTGGCGAGCGTGATCCCGATCTTGCTGCGCAAGGATCCCGAAGGCCAACTCAAGACGGTACTCTTGCGCAATCGCGCCTGCATCGAGGTCATGAATGTGATTCTTCATGAGATCACAGACGTGGCAAAAGACATGACGACCCAACTGAGCGAATGCGACCTGCTGGCCGCGCTGAGCGAGACCGTCGAATATCTCCAAAAAATGGATCCGGATCATCTGCTCATTGCCATCCAGGCCGAATCGCCCTTGCCCCCGATTGTCTGCAACCCTGTGGCTGTCCAAAGGCTCGTGCTCAATCTTGGCCTCAACGCGGCGGATGCCATTGCGGAAAGCGACCGCCGGCACGAAGGAAGAATTACGTTGACCTGTCGCTACATGCCCGAACCGGACGAGCTGGTGATGGAATTGAAGGACAACGGCCCCGGAATTCCCGACGACATTCTCGACGAAATGCAGTTCATGTATGACCATATCCAGGACAGCGAAGGCCGTTTGCGCGACGTGGAAGATTTCGCCGAAAAATCCAAATCGCGGAAACTGAAAAAGGGCAAAGGCCTAGGATTCCTCTTTGTCTGCCAAACCATCGTGGCTCACAAAGGCAGAATGAATATCGAAACCGGACCGAACGGAACAACGTTCACCATCCGGCTGCCGCGCGCCGGCCCCAAGGGTCTGCTTCGAGAAATGGTTGCAGAAACCGGTCCCGCCGAGACCCGGTCAACGCAAAAGGTGCGCATAGACCGCTCCAAACTTCACTGATTAAGAGCGCCTAAAAAAATGCTCTTCCACGAAGAACACCAAGGACACGAAGTTGAAAAAGCAAAGCCGTTCCTTCGTTTTTGAAGAACCTTCGTGCGCTTCGTGCCTTTCGTGGATCGTTTCTTTACAGTCTCTAAGTCTCTTTGAGCAACGCCTCGGCCCTGGCTTGGGTTCCGGTTCCCAACAACAAGCCCGCCAGAATTGATACACAAACCGAAAGCAGCCTATTCATCTTCGCACCGACCAGGCCCCTCAGTTCCCGCCCAGGGATTTCGTATCCAGTCCCCGATATTCGTGAGTCGGGGTTTATCGGTCGTTCGTTTGCCTCACACATTATACCACGTTTGGTTGCCTCTAATCGTGCCATATGCAGGCGATGAGATGTTGACTCTCACGCACCCGTTGTCCTTCCTTCGCGTGCTTATCAAATAGTGCGTTGTCTCATTCAGAATCAGACCCCGAACACGATCCGGATCCGAGTATCGGGTATCAACTGATGGGTCTTTAGATGCCACAGAAGCCAAGACAACCGCTGGTTTTGCCTGAGTCATTAGTGTCTCTGAAAAACCGGACTTATGTCCGTGGTGGGGGGCAACGAGGACATCAATGTTGGAAACCAACTGCCTCCATTCCGCAGCATCGGTGCTTTTGCTCAAAGCATAATCCCAACCTTCCTTTTCCATATCCCCACAGACCAAAATGGAATTGCCGTGGCAGTCAATTCGAGTCACAATGCTTGCGTTGTTCACACAGCTCTTCGGCTGCCCGCCGATTGCCCGGGCAACGCTAACGGGAAGCGCCATCTCGCATAGGGACGCTTCTCCATAATCGGCAGAAGAGAGCTGCTTATAGGTCATTCCATAGCGATGAATGAAGCCCATTATGCTATCGAAAGACTCCTTGCTGCTCGAAGCGGCCACGTCATGCAGGTAAAGATCGTCATATTTGACAACTGTAAAATGATTCGGAGCAACATTGAGAAGGCGAATGTGATCAGCCATATGATCACCATGGAAATGGCTGATTGTTGCCTTGAAAATTGATGCTTGTCGCTGATTCTGCTGGGACATAATCCACTGTACTGGCGAGAACTCGGGGGTACCGCCGGCATCAAATAGGCACCACGAGCCGTTTGGCAAATTGCCGGCGGCGCTCTGGCCCTGACTCACATCGAACAGGTAGAAATCTAGGCTCATTTTTCCCTTTCTCCTTTCTCCGGCCCCGGCATTTGAAGAAACTGAATAAACAGCTCTCGGGCGTAGTGTTTACCAAACCGGTCCATTCGATAAACCGCGATAGACGCGCCAACGAGCAGAAGAAAGACTGTCTTCCAGCTACATAGGGAATTGAAGAGAGCGAGCACCGACAGGATCAGGAGCGCCGCGGCGATCCCACGGTTCAATCCGTAGTTGCCATTAAAAATGTCCACTCGGCCAGCGCGTGACTGAGCGGCTACGGCAGCATAGATTTGGCGTGTTACGCCGAACCATTCCTTGTCCGCCATCTTCTCCAGTTGGACGGGCTGAGACAAGCCAAGTTTTGCGGGTATTTGCTCTTCCAATGCCTTCACCTGAATCTCAGGCAGCAACTTGCCCTTTCCACTGCGGACCCAGTCGGTGGGCATGCCGCCGCAAACCTTCCACCAGAGTTGCTCGACGACGATGTTCCCGATTGCCTGGGTGAGGTGTCCGGCGACATACGCAAGAATAACGAATAGGCCGAGGTCTCCTATTGTGAACTCTTTAGAATGAAGAGCGACGTTCAGGTTTGGACAGATCAAAGAGACTCCAAACAGCGTCACTGCACCAGGGGCAAGCACTCCGGCGAACTCATAGAAATCGAACGTCTTCATGGCAATCACCTGTCGTATTCAGAGTTAATCGTTCCCTTTCCATCGTCGCTGATTTCAAGGGTGATGTTGCCTTTCCACCTTGTGGACCATACATGCTTACTGTATTGGCGATATTTGTTGCTGGCATCGTTCTCGGGTTTCTTGCCCACAGATACGATGGTGTATTCAGGGCTCATCAGTTTCACTGCGTCTTGGTGATACCCGGTGTCTCTGCCGTGGTGGCTGGCTTTGAGAACGTGACACTTCAGCTGCTCTCCGTATGTATCCACCAGATCTTCCCATACGTCTTTCCCTGCATCGGCGCCAAAAATCACGGTAACTCCCTGATACCGCAGACGAATCACATAGCTGAGATTGTTGCTGTCACCGGCTTCGTTTGCAGAAGCCACCAGTTCCTTTGTTGGTGAAAGGATTGAGATTCCGTCGCCACCCGCGACACCCTTTGGTTCTTCGTTCCAGAAAGCGCCACAGTCCCCTCGGTAAAGGTGCAGGCACTTGTTGTTTTTTTTCTCTTCGGAGTAAGACTCGTACTCTTTCCAGTCCTGCTCGTCGGCATCCGATTGGAATTCTGGTGTTTTCCCATGCTCGGTGTCCCAGAAGTTCAGGATTCCGATTCCTGCCGTGCCCAAGGCCAACAGACCGCGCATATGATCCAGATCGGGGTGGGTCTGGATGTATCTGAACAGGTCCGCGCCGGGGTAGTGATCCTTCAGATACTCTATTGGATTCGTGAGCGCAATATCGTATCCTCTTTCGGCCAAAATCTGATATTTGTTGCGTCCAATAAGTTCGTCGATTTCTATCCTTTCAGCTAGGAGCCCAAAGGATGGATACAACTCCTCAGCGGTGGTTCTATCTAAGTCTTGACCGTTGTTTACGTCGATCATCGTTATTCGGCCACTGTTGTGTTCGATGATCATGCAATCCCCATGACCAACATTCAGGAAATGAACTTTCACCATTTCACTGTTCCCCTGGCGCTTCGAAGGTTTCCCGCTCTCCTATCAGCACACCGCCTTTGGCGCGAACAATGAGTTTCTGGAACGTAAAATGAGGGACATCTACGAATGGCACTAACTTAAGCCCCTTGGGTCATTTTGAGCGGACATTCTCGCTGCCGGAGGCCTTTCCCCCGACAACTCCGCCTTGCGAATTGGCTCGATTCCCTGTGCATTCTGGCGGAGTCTATGCTCGTCGTAGTACTCATGAAGGATTGAAATTGCTTGTTTTATGCCTTAAGTTAGTGCCATTCGGGACATCTACCTCATTTCCTCACGACGCCCTTCGCACCGATATCCATACGTCCCTGTCTCCAATCAGTATCGGGACGGCACGTTCGAAGGGAGCGCTCCCGCGAAGCATCCTCGACCGCCTGCCGCTGTTCGGCCGTCAATAACACCTCGGCATTCATCGCAGCGACCTCCAATCACAGGCAAGACGCCCGTGCCACCTCCCGGCGCAGGTCCATGTAACCAAATGCCATCCTTGGCAATGGTGTACACACTTCCGGTTTCTTACGGCAGGTTGACGACCCACCCTACTTCAGCCCTCTATTTTCTCGACAACCAATTGCGCTCCCTGGACCCGAACCACCCGGACGGCTGTCCCACGCTCGAAAAACTCGCCGTCGGCGATGGCGTCGAATCGCCGATTGCCGATCCGCACGGTTCCGACAGGCCGCAAGTCGGTCGCCAGCGTGCCCTCGCGACCGACAAGTCCCGACAAATCGGGCAGGCCCGTGAACCCCTTCTTGGAATCCATTTCCGCACCGAGCGACACTCGTTTCCAGAAAGGCGAATGGCGAAATGCGCTGGCGATGACAAACATCGCCACCACGCCCATGGCCAGCGCCCACGCCAGGTTGTGAACCGCCACCTGGACCCGGTCATAGTTGAAGTCAAATCCCTTTGGCGGCAATCGGAACATGGCCAGAAAAATGCTGACGAGGATGCACACAATGCCCGAGATGCCCAGAACGCCGAACCCCGGCATCGTCATCTCGCCGATCAGTAATCCCACGCCGACCAGGAACAGCAGGATTTCCATCCAGTGAGCCAGATTGGCATACCAGTTGGCCCAGAAGAAAAGGAACAGCGCGGCAATCGCGACGAACCCGCCCAGACCAAAGCCGGGCGTTTTGACCTCGATGACGATGCCGCCGATGGCGATGGCGATCAGCAAGATAATGGCGATCGGTCCGCTGAGGAAACTCGCCAGCCGGTCGGCGGTGGTCATTTTGAAATCCACGCGCTGCGCGCCGGCAAGACCCACGTCGGCGACGGCTTGCTCGATCGTCTCGACGACCTTGACGGCCAGACCTTCGCGGACCGCCGTTGGCGCGTCGAGAACAAGGATTTCGCCCTTTCGTTTCAGTGCGGGAATCTCCAAGTCGAGGTCCACCATTCCCAGCGCAAGGTCTTCGCGGTGTTTCTTGTAACGCGCCGTTGTTGCGAACTCCTTCTTCATCGGCGCGAGAATTTTCTCCTTCAGATCGCCTTGCAGCTCCTTGGCTTGCCCCATGGCCAGTTGAATCGGAATCGCGTCACCGATGTGCGCCATCGCCGTCATGTAGATTCGATCGGTTGCGAGCGCCAGGAGCGCGCCGGCCGAGTAAGCCTGGCGAATGAAGCCCAGCGTGGGTATCGGACACTCAACAAGCGCGTCGCGCATTCCGAGCATGACGCTGCCCAACCCGCCGGGCGTATGCAGCTCGACCACGACGAGCGAGGCTTCTTGCTTGCGCGCGAAATCAATGCCCCGCTTGAGAACGACCGTCCCGTGACGGCTCATCAACTCGCCGTCAATCGCCACCACGACATACCGCTTGCCCTCGCCCGAGGTGAACAAAGGCGATAGGACCGGACGCGTCGGCGAGGTAGTCGGACCGGTCGCCGCAGAAGTTGCGGATTTGACCGGCGAAATCGTTGAAGAGGTGGCAGTGGTCAGGCCGAGATCGGCCGGCCACACGGGCCTTGTGGCAGCCGCGAGAGTAAACCCCACGAAAGCCGCAACGGCAATCGCAAGACTATGTTTGTGCATGTCGGGTCCCTTGTCCAGTGGGTTTCCGGTTCTTCTTGAGTATAGGGACAGAGCCCGCACCCATTCAAGAACAAAGTCCGATTGGAACACAGACCAATAACAGATTGTGCGCCTTCCAGCAGAAGAAAAACGCCGGATGGGTTTTTGTTCCAACTTCCAACCTCTCGCCTCTGACTTCTTTTTCACCGCAGCGGAATGGGCAACTGCTGAGGTGGGAAGTCACTGGAGCGCGTTTCGAGCAGCACAACAACTTCTTCGAGACGATCGAAACGAACCGTCGGCTTGACCACATAAGGATGGCCGGACTTGCTTTGTTCGATCCCTTGGATTTTGCCGATGAGAAAGCCTTTGGGAAAGAGCGATCCGATGGGCAGGCCGGATGTCATGACCTCGAATCCTTCGCGAAGAGTGGCCTGCGGGTTTTCGAGCATCAGCAGAAGGTGGTCCATCTCACCCGTTCCCTCGACGATGCCGCGATCGCGGGTCTCGCGCACCAACGATCCCGCGGCGAATTCGCCGTCCACTAACAACTGAACCAGAGCGCTGTTGTGGGTCACATCGCGCACAATGCCCACCAAACCCTCCTGGTTGACCACCGGCATGTTGGGACCGACCCCATCGCGCCGGCCGCGATCAATCGTCACCGAGCGTGTCCAGTAATTGGCGCTCAACCCAACAATATTGGCCGTCACATTGGGCATGTTGAAGGTTGGCCGCGCCGCGGTGAGCTTGCTGAGGCGTTCCAGCTGGGCATGGTCCTCGGCCAGTTGTTGATAGCCCATCTGCAGCAGGGCGATTTCACGTCGGAGTTCACGGTTTTCGGTCTCGAGGTCGCGCGATCGAAACAAAACGAGCCAGCCGTAGGAAACCGCGCGGTCAATCGCGGCGACCGACGTGACAATCGGGTTGACGAGGGTGCGAACCGCACGGCCCGCAGGTCCCGGTGGAATCAAATCAGTCTGGCGCGCCAAGAGAACCACAAGCAGAATCACGAGCAACGCGACCAGAATGATTCGCCTACGTTCGGACCAGATTTGCGCAAGATTCATCGGAGAAAACCACAGAAGAAAGGCAAAAGGGAAAAGGGAAAAGGCAAAAGATGAAATTCAATAGCCCGAATTATTGAATGAAGAAATGCGTGCAGTTTCTCTCCGCAAAAAGCGTATCCTTTCCGTCGGCGGTTCTTCTTTTGTTCCTTTTTGCTTTTGCCTTTTTCCCTTTTACGTTTGCCTTGGCTCTTATCGTCTCATACCATCAATGCGGTTGAGCAGATCGAGCGATTCGAGCACCTTGCCGGTACCCAGCACGATCGCCGTTTCCGGATTGTCGGCCAGACGGACGGGCAAACCCGTCTCGGCATGAAGCAACGTGTCGAGACCCTGCAACTGCGAACCGCCGCCCGCCATCACGATCCCGGCGTCCATAATGTCGGCCGCCAGTTCCGGCGGCGTTCGCTCCAGACAGTTCTTGACCGTTTCCACGATCGTGTTGATGGGCTCGGCCAGCGCTTCGCGAATTTCCTCAGACGAAACCTGGACCGTGCGCGGCAGCCCCGCCACCAAATCGCGTCCCTTGATCGTGTAGTTTTTCTCCTCGGGAAGGACATCGGCCGAGCCGATTTTGATCTTGATATCTTCGGCCGTGCGCTCGCCGACCATCAGATTGTATTTCCGCTTGATGTGCTGGATGATGGCGTTGTCCATCTCGTCGCCGGCCACGCGCACCGATTTGCTCACGACGATGCCGCCCAACGAAATCACCGCAACCTCGGTTGTGCCGCCGCCGATGTCTATGATCATACTGCCCGTGGGTTCGGTCACCGGCAGATTCGCGCCGATCGCAGCGGCCATCGGCTCTTCCATCAAATGAACGACCCGGGCGCCGGCCTGTTCGGCCGATTCACGCACCGCCCGCTTTTCAACCTCGGTGATGCCCGAAGGAACCGAAACGACGACCGTCGGATGGGCGAACTTGTGCTGTTCGGTTCGCACCCGCCGGATGAAATAGCGAAGCATTTCTTGCGTGATTTCAAAATCGGCGATCACACCGTCTTTCATTGGCCGAATGGTAACGATGTTGGCCGGTGTGCGGCCCAACATGCGTTTGGCTTCGGCACCGACGGCCAGCGGTTTGTTGGTATTGCGGTCAATGGCGACCACCGAAGGCTCGCACAAAACGATCCCCACGCCGCGGACATAAACGAGCGTGGTCGCCGTCCCCAGGTCTATTCCTATGTCCATCGAGAACAGTCTGCGAAATAGTCGAAACATGAAAGAAGTCCCCCGCTGCTACACTTCGAACTCTCAAAATAAAGAAGTTACTCCAATTGCCATTGCCTTGCAAGCAAATTCTGCGCCCGCCAAAACGGTCAAACTTGCTCTGCTACTTCTTCCGACAGGCCAACATGGCAATAGGTTTGGCCTAATGTCAGATTCGCCGCTGGAACCGGAACGCTGCACCCTTGCATCGGACGGCTGGCGTAGGCGGGACACTCTTGTCCCGCATCACTTGCTCGGCGGGTTGCCCGACAAGAGTGTCGGGCCGGCCACCAGAGAATTGTCCAAGGCGGCTTGTGGCCGCAGCCAAAAGAAGGGGCCGGGGATCAGGGGTCAGGGGCCAGAGAAGGGAAGTCCTTTATTTCGCCACACGGAAAGTGCCAGCCGGCGCGGCATGTTGCGCGCCTACGTCCCAACCACTTGCGATAATATCAACGCGCCATGAATGTGAAGTTGCGGGACCATGGCTTCGACGTGGCCGGATTTCCATTGCCAAGTGATTCGTTCGCCGTCGGGTTCCAGCTGCACGCGGCGCGGTTTGCGCGGACAGGCAATGCGAACGGTCAGCGGGCCGCGCGGCGGTATTCTCTCGACGTACCAATTGCTTCCGTCCAGTTCTTTGCCCGGCATCAAATTGACCAGGTGAACGATCCAATCATTGCCGCGCTCGCGCACAGTGACTTCGATGTGATTTTCGCCAACAATTCCGACCAGCGGCTCGGCAAGACTTCGGATCAGCCGTCCCAACCAAGCGCGCAACGGCGGATAGCGATGCTTGTCATATTCCACCGTCACATCGGCGGCGATAAACGTGCAAATGCCGCGCCCAAAGCGGTTTTCGAGAACGGCGGGCAGGTCGGCGGGTGCTTCGCTCGTGCTTTTTTCGCGCTCACTGCGTTTTTGAAAAAGCAATTTGACCGTGGCCGTATTGGGTTGAACCTGCAAGCAGTGAGAAGCGGCGAAAACGTCTCCGCGAAAGCCGCCGAGCGAGCCGCCCTCGGCCTCTTCGGCTTTGGCGGCGAATGACCGGCCGCCCAATTCGCCTTCATAGGTCGCGCCAATCAAATCCTCGAGCGCAAAGAACGTTTTGCCTTGCGCGCCTCGGTTCAAACCGTTGGCGCCGATCACGAGCAACCGACCGCGCGAATGAACATAGTTGCGAAGCGCGTCGGCGACCGAATTGGCGAGCGGATCCTGGCCCGCCAGAACGATCAGCCGGTATTTCTCGGCCCGGCGAATCAGCGTCTCCTCGTTGAGAGTATCAAAATGAATGGCTTCTTCGGCGAGCATCGCGCTCAGGCCGCGCAGGGCAGAGAACTCCTGGCCGCCGCCCCATTCAAACATTCCCTGGCCCTGCGCATAATGCGTCGTCTGGCCGTGAAGAACCGCAACCCAGGGCACCGAGGTTGTGCCCAGGACGAGGTCTTTGCGCGCCTTGGCGAATTTGGACAGTTCGGCCATCTGCTGGTGGGCGTGCTCCAACAAATTGTCGCCTCCGGTCGGGTTGTCCCAAATGAACCAGCGCGCGCCGTTGGCCAGGATCACTGCGCCTTCCTGCAAGAGATGCTGCGTGGACTTATACTGCGCCTTGCTTTCGCCCCAGGCATAGGCGTTGTTCCACGTCATGACGTCGCACGGGCGATTGCGCCATTGCAGGAAGCGCGCCTCGAAACTGGCATGGCGCGGACCGTGCGCCGGATGGACGTCGCCGCTCAGCCAGTCCACGTGGTCGGGCACTTCGTCGGGCTGGCGGATGGTATAGGCCCAATTGCCGCAGAAGAGACCGTTGGGGAGAATCGCGCGCACCGCGTCGGCAGCCTGCCGCTGGAACTCGACGAAACTGTCGCGGTGGAACTTCGCCCAGACGGCCCATTTCGGATCGGACCGCTCGGTCGGCGGCTCGTCGCTCGTCTTTTCTTTGAATTTCTTCCGACACTCCGGACACCAGCAAGGGACAACCGACCAGACGTCGCCATCGAGCCAGAAAGCATCGGGCTGATACCATTCGGCCATCTCGCGCATCATCGGGATTTGGATTTGGTCAATGTAGCCGCCGTTGCAGCACATCGCCGCGCCGCCGCACGCGCCTTGCGGCTTGCCGTCGGGTTGCTTGCGGACCCATTCGGGATGCAGTTTGGCCTGAACCATATCGTAGAGGCTCGAATTGTAAATCGAAAACCGAATGCCCAGTTCGCGCGTCACGTCGCGATAGATGCGCAGGACATCGCGCTTCAGACCTTTGGCGGGCACGCCGATCTTGGTCGGATACGTCGCATAGCCCGGATGGCCCTTGCTGTGATACTGAACCATTCCCGGTCGCGAAAGAAGCAACAGGCGCTTGATCTTTTCGGGATCGCAGTCGGCCCCAATCGGCGAATTCTCGCCCGCGTGATGATCGAAATGAATATTGAAAATCGTCTGCTCATACCAGGCCGCCCGTAAGGAGCGCCGGCGGCTCGCCGGTTCTTTTGGAGACGACATGGTCTTGTCGCTGGGCAATGCCATCGCGGTGGTCCTCCGGCAAGAAGGATTGGATTTCAGAAGCAAAACGTTTCAGGTAGAGATTGATCTTTCACGCCGCGAAGTTCCACAAGAAAAAAAGGACGACTTGTCCGCGATTGTTCAGAGCGACTGACAGGCCGCTTTCACCGTAGGAAGCGCCAGCGCCGAACGGCCGTGCCACCCACATAATTGGGTGCGCCGGGCGTTGGACGATCGAGTTGGCGGATTGTGGTCAAACCGTCAGGATAGCGTCCCTGCGAGATGTCGGTCTGTTGAGGACCGAAGCGGACGGAATCAATCAGCGTCGCTGTGTTGAGATCATACAGCGCGATCTCCTCGCCGAGCAGCGCGTCGAGACGGTAGTTCGTATGGACAGGCCCGTCGTCGGGTTCTTTGTCGCACCAGACAACGAGAAATCCGTGCGGGGCAATGACCGTGCAATATGGGATCATCCACGAGTCGTGTTTCGCCAGGCCATTGGTCAGGAACCGGCCGCCAATGCAAACCGGCTCGTTGCCATAATTGTACAGCTCGACCCAATCGTCGTAGTCGCCGTGTTCGTCTCTGTTCGTCAGGCGATTGCCGGCCAACCATTCGTTGATGCGCACCGTTGGCGTGCCAACCGCCCGAACGGGATTGGCTGTGCGGGCCGTCGGAGTGGCATAGGCGACCCATGTCCATTGGCCGTCGCCGTTGCGGCCGACCGAAACATCGGCGACCTGTGGGCCAAACGTCCACCAGTCAATGGGGAGGTTGCCGTTGGCGTCGGTGTCGAAGAGACCGATTTGCTCGCCCTGGTCGCTGAGACGGAAATTTGTGTGAAGCGGCCCTTCGCCGGTCTCGCCATCGCACCAAATCAGCAGCCGCCCGCGTCCCCCGATGTTCGTCCCATCGGGAATCCGCCAGCGCGTCGGACTCGACAGATTGTCAGTCAGGTAGCAGCCGCCGAGACTCACTGTTGTGGATTTGGGATTATACAGCTCCACCCAGTCTTCGTAATCGCCCGCCTCGTCGCGCAGCGTCCGCGTGTTTGAGGTCAGGAACTCGTTGATGACGACGTCGCCCTCGGCGGGAATGCGGCCAAGGATATACGCGCGACGGTTGACAATGTGATCATATGTATTCCGCCAGCCCGTCCAATAGTCCTGATACGATCCTCCATACCACTTTGTACGGTCCGCTTGCGCATCGTTGCCCATGAGCGCGCGCGTTCGGTCGGCCACCGCGTGCATCCGCTCGGCGGTGAACAGCAGATAGCAATAGCGCCGGAGCATTCGATAGTAGAAAGTCAGAAGATGTGGCTCTTCGAGATAGCGATCGTGCAGGTAGGAATAGCCGGCGGGGTGTCCGGGAATCTCATCGCGAGGGAAATCTATCTCCAGATTGATTTTATACTGCTCGCCGGGATATTCGCCCAGTGTGCGGTCCATGTCCCACGGCATTTGAATCCACTGGTTAGTCAGGCTGTCGCGAAAATCATAGTGATTCTTGGCCACGTGGTCCCAGTTGGAAACCAGCGTGTTGATGGCGATGTATTCGGTCAGACGCCAAAGGTCCGTCGTATTGCGAAGATAACTGATGAGGTTCGCCTGCGGAGTCATGGCGAGATCATGAATCCAGGCGATCAAGTCGCTGTAGTCCTCCCACTCGCGGGTTTTCTTTTCATAGCGGCTCACATATTCGCCGGGCGCGCCCAAGTCGCTCTCGTTCGACTGACAACCGCCGTCCGCCGCTTTATACAGCGAACCGTTGCGATCCAGCGCGTGGTTTTCCATAAAATCCGGTCCGGGCTGCTCGACCTCGACATAGACTCCCTGGAACTGGCTGGGTCCGCCGTTGGACATCTGAAACCGAATGAGTCGTGTCTCCGAAGCCGGGTAACCCGCCATGCGAAAAACCTCGTAGCTCAGATGCTCGCGCATCAGGAGCTGGTCATTGAAATTGGAGTTGAGATCAAGCGTTCTCTGGCGGCCATTGAACTCGTTGCCCCGATTAAAATAGATTTTCCAACATTTCTTGGGCCAGGCACGCGCCCAGGCGCCGCGATTGCGCACTTGAACGTGGTAATAGACATGCTTTTTGTCATCCACAAACGTCGCCGGAACGGTCTCGTCACTGTTAGGATCGGGAAGGGTTGGAATGAACAGCCATTCGATCGGCAAATTGGTCGCGATGGCGCCGTCATAGACAAAATAGGCCAGCGCCTGCTCGGGCTCGGCGCTGTAAGGGAAGCGCTCGATCACTCCGGCGCCATCGCGCGCTTCAATCCAGTAGGCCACAATGCTCTGGTTGGCCTGTGCAGCAATGACGGCCCCATAAACGCCATCGCCCGCTGCACCATCGCCATGCGCGCCGTCGTCATACATCGTTGCCGTTTGCGTCAGCCCTTCGTTGACACTATAGCGCAACGTCACCTGGGCGATCCCGTCGGTATCCTCGACGTGCGCGGTCACGGTCGCCGATTGGGTCGGAGTGGGACTCGCGGGCGAATGGACGATGTCATGAATGAACGGCGGCGTGTTGGCTGAATAGGCACTGTTTTGCTTGCCCGGCGTCACGCGGCTGGTCGCATGTGTCGGCAAGGGAATCCCCATATACCAATCGGTGATCTCGAACGGCGCCATGCTGGTGCCGTCCGAGTAGTTCAGTATCATCTGGGTATTGATGGTCGAGGTGTTCGATGCCATGGCCAGGAAGTAGGCCCGAACGTAATGGCCGGCGGGCGCCGCGATCACCTGGCCGCTCGAACGAACACAGTTCTTCGCGCCGTCGGCCGGATTGGGAGTGCGCCAGCGCACTTGTCCATGGTCCGGCGCCCGGCACGACGTAAATCCACTCGATGAAGTCAACTCCTCGGCGGGATAGG
>Ga0315277_10005774_pt1 | contig 16259 bp, 15 predicted proteins | sample YL17G05_15_MG_FD_203695 | JGI IMG/M metagenome (GOLD analysis project Ga0315277, IMG submission 203695) | Sediment microbial communities from Yellowstone Lake, YNP, Wyoming, USA - YL17G05_15 | ecosystem: Environmental > Aquatic > Freshwater > Lake > Sediment | place: USA: Wyoming | collected... | reverse complement strand
CGGTATTGGATTGAGGGCAAACTCGTATTCGATGCGGGACGCAACGAACCGGGCATTAACGAATTTCTCCATATAAAAGGTGTGGTCCCAGTGCATGTGGGTGAGGATGATCAGCCGAACGTCTCCGCACATTATTCCCAGGTTGGCAAGGCGGTCATGGATTGCAAATCCATCTGGTTGATTCGATCCCGGGTGATGATACTTGCTGGCCCGTTCTGTGTCCGACATCCCCGTGTCAACGAGGATCGGACCCTTTTCGCCTTCCACCAGGAACGCGAAACAGGGAAGCAACATTTTCCCTTCGGCGTTCCGATAGGGGTGTGTACTGTGATGGTAAATGTAGGTCTTCTTGTCTGAGCTCGTGTAGCCAGTGTTAAGGGGACGGATCGTGTATTTCGCCATGGATGTCACTTCCTCTTTATCTTTTGATTCGGATCTTCATCCGGTCTATGATCTGTTTCTAGCCAGCCGAACCAGCATAGCAATCTGAGCCGTCTCTTCGATAAGCTCCACAAGCTCTTCTGCGGTAATGAGCGTTTTGCCCACTCCTATAGCTCCGTGGTTCTGCAACGTGGCCACATGGATTTTTGGATCCCGGAATACGTTGATGACGGGTTCCGCCACTCCCATGGTTCCATCCGGGCCGCTGGGTACCAGAGGGATCCTTACAAACTTACTCTGGGACTGGACGGTCAGGGTCGGAATCTCTTCTCCCAGGACAGTCCACGCTGTAGCCCATGGGGAGTGGACGTGGACAATGCCGTTCACCTCAGGTCGAACTCTGTAAATTCCTAAGTGAAACGGCATATCCTTACTCGGTGGGGTCGATCCCCTGAGAATCTTCCCATCCAAGTCCACAACGAGCAGATTCTCCAAACTGCACTCGCTAATTCCCACCCCACTCGGTTTGATCACAACAACGTTACTCCCAATCACTCTCGCGCTGATATTTCCACCTGTACCAGTTTGTAAGTGAGTATTGAATGCCCTCTTTCCAATCTCTATCAATTCATGCATGGTTGATCGAATCGCCTTATCGTTCATGACGGTCTTCTCTCCGTGTATTGGGTCTGAGTATTCTCCACGGCTACTGACGTTCCTTTCTTTTCTGAGTAGCTACTTTTTCACCTTGCCTCCATGATCTCTCCCAAGAGTTGACAGATTCTTCGAGCAAAAACCTTATCGTTAATGTGGGCATCTATTTCAACGAGGCGGATTCGAGGATTCACCTTTTTCTTAAGTGTTGAAATGAATTCACTGTCGGCCTGAGGATCATAGAAAAGGCCATCTGGTCGGTTCTGGTCCGAGAAGCCTCTGAGAGGTATAGCGACAACACACGGCCCGCAACTAAGGTTGAGCTTCTCCGCCATCAATTCTCCCACTTTTCTCATCTGTCTCGGAGAGGCCCGAACATGTGTAAAAAAGGGACTGTGCCGATAGTAGGGCTTCTTCTCTTCCGACGGCCGTAAGGTGTCGATCGGTCCTCGACTGATGACATCCACTCCTCCGGGAGCAACCACCTGTGGAATTCCAGCCCGGCCCGCGGTTTCAAGTCGATTAGGGCTTGCGATGCCGAGCCCGTTGAAAAGCTGATTTGTAATCTCATGAGTCGTTAGGTCGAGGACAGCAGAAAACATTCCTGCCGCAATGCCTTCTTCGAACGCTCTTCCACCGTACCCATTGGCATGATAGCAAGTTACTTCAAACCCTTGGCTTTCAAGAATCTCTCTTGATGCAAGGACGGCAGGAGTGGTAATTCCGAGAGACGTGATGCCTATTACTCTCTTTTCTTTGCTCTCCATGGGTGGCAGATTCGTCATGCCGACCAGTGCCCCAGCGGCATGTTGAAGGATCATTCTGAGTAGTGGATTCAATCCCAGAATGTCCACAACAGAAGGGAAGAGGACGATGTCTTGTGTGCCGAGGAGGGGGCGAATATCCTGGAATGGAATTGTCGAAACCATGACCTTGGGCAAGCCTAACGGAAGAGCGCGCATAACCGCGGTGGCAAGCCAGGTTCCGACACCGCCTCCGATGGCGATGACCCCGGCGATTTCACCGCTTTGAACCCAATCGCTGAGAACTAAGGTGGCTCCTCGCACCATGGATTCGATGGCCTCCACCTTACCCCCTTTTCCGCGAAGAAGTGCTTCGAGCGTCGTCCCGGCCTTTTGAGCGATTTCTTCACGGGTTACATGGGGACGAAAAGTGGGAGAAGACAACAATCCTACATCGACGATCTTGGTTTTCCACCCCAGAGCTCTGAGACAGTCCCTAAGGAAGGCCGTTTCCGGCCCCTTTGTGTCGAGAGTCCCGATTATGGCGAAGTATCTCTTGGTTTTGGAGTCATTGCGTTTCTGAGTCATTGTGTTTTTGAATGGATGGGTTTCAGGTTTCCCCCACCAATCTCATAACTCCGAACTTATTCTCGCTTCTATTTGTCAGCACTCCGCAATCCTACCTGTGCATTTTTATCACGTCTTCACCGCTCCAGCGGTCAATCCGGAGATGGGCTGCCAGGTAGTAAAAAATGTAATGATGATCGCTGGCAGAGCTACCATTGTTTCGGACATCGCTTGAGGCCCCATGGAAGTGAGAAAGCACAACTGATAAGGGCTATCCAAGCCGATCATTCCACCAGATGACAAGCAACGTGATGGACATTGTCCATCACTCTGAGCTCGGGATGTTCCACGCGACACCTGTCAAATGCCAGCCAGCACCGAGTGTGGAAGCGGCATCCAGAGGGCGGGTCTACGGGAGAAGGCACATCGCCAGTCAGGATTATGCGCTCCCTACTTCGAGACTTCTTTGGGTCTGGTATAGGGGTAGCGGTGAGAAGAGCCTTGGTGTAAGGATGTAATGGATTCTCAAAGAGCTTTGTCACCGGGGCCATCTCGACGATCTTGCCAAGGTACATCACGGCCACCCTGTCGGCTATGGATCTCACAACGGCCAGATCATGAGTTATGAAAAGGTACGTTAGGGCCATCTCAGCCTGTAGCTTCTTGAGGAGATTGAGTATCTGTCCCCTCACCGAAATATCGAGGGCTGACACGGGTTCATCGGCAACTACGAACTTCGGGCGAAGGGCTATTGCCCTGGCGATCCCAATCCTCTGTCTCTGCCCTCCACTGAACTCGTGTGGATACCTATGGAGGTAGCGCTGCGGGGGACTCAGCCCCACTATTTCTAAAAGCTCGTAAACGCTTGAAGCTATCTGCTGGCGGCGCAATCCCTTCTCGTTTATTGCAATCGGTTGTGAGATAATCTGGCCAGCGGTTTTCCGAGGGTTCAAGGATGCGCTCACGTCCTGAAAGACTATCTGCATATGACACCTGAGCTGCCGCATCTCCTCTTCACCCAGTGAGTAAACATCTTGATTCATGAAGGTGACTTTACCCTCGGTCGCTCTCTCGAGGTTGATAATCAACTTACCCGTGGTGGTCTTGCCGTATCCACTTTCCCCGACAAGTGCCAAGGTTTCCCCCTCGACTATGTCGAAGCTTACACCGTCGACTGCGTGTACATACCTCTGCTTCTTCTTCCTCTCCAAGAACTTCTGTCTGAGTGGAAAGAGCCGCCTTAGACCTCTGATCTCGATGAGATTACCCATGATCCAATTCACCGTGACTCAGTACAGCCAGCATGCTGTGAATTGTTGTAGCTCAACCTGCTTGAAAGGGGGTTCCTCTTGGGAACACACCGGCTTCGCATATGGACATCTCGGTTGGAATCTGCAGCCATTCGGTGGATCGACGAGGTCCGGGACAAACCCACCGATTGTTTTGAGTTCCGCCTTGAACTCGTCAATGCTCAGAACACCTTCCAGAAGCCCCTTGGTATAGGGATGCTTGGGATTGTAGTAAATGTCGCTGATGTCGGCACTTTCCACAATCTTTCCTGCATACATTACGAAGACCCTATCGCAGGTGTCAGCGACGATCCCTAAGTCATGGGTTATAAGCAGGAGCGAGATGCCTTTTTCAGCGACAAGTCGCTTGATGAGGTGAAGTATCTGCATTTGTACCGTGACATCCAGGGCAGTTGTGGGTTCATCTGCTATCAAAAGGACAGGATTACATGAGATGGCCATCGCGATGAGGATCCGTTGGCGCATCCCACCACTGAGTTGAAAAGGGTAGTAGTCAATAATCTGCTCGGCAGAAGGAATACCCACGGCCCTAATCAGTTCCACCGCATCCTTCCTTGCTGCCTTCTTCGGTTTATCTTGATGGAGGAGTATGGCCTCAGCTATCTGGTCACCGACCTTCCATACTGGATTAAGGAAGGTCATAGGATCCTGAAAGATGGTTGCGATCTGTGCCCCCCGAACCTCAGTCATCTCATCAGGGGTCAGCCCAAGGAGGTCATGTCCCTTGAAGAGCACCCTGCCCCCGACGGTCTTGCCTGGCGGGGGAACGAGCCTCATGACAGACAGGGCGGTCACGGATTTCCCGCAGCCTGATTCTCCGACAAGCGCGACGGATTGACCCTCCCCAACGCTGATGGACACGCCGTCGACAGCCCTGACTGTTCCCCGGTGGGTGTAGAAGTATGTCCGAAGATCATCAACCTGGAGTAGCTCCTGTATCATCCCTAGGTCTCCCTCAACCTTGGGTTCAGTGCATCGTTCATGCCGTCTCCGACCAGATTTAGTCCCAGGACAACTAGAAAGATCGACGCCCCCGGAAAAAACGATACCCACCAGGCCACCCGCAGCAGTCGCTGGGCATCATAGAGCATGCGACCCCAGCTCACCCACGAGGGATCACCCAAGCCAAAGAAGCTTAGGGTGGCCTCAATCAGGATGGCAGAGGCTACCTGAAGCGATGCATTCACGATGACGGGTGGACTTGCGTTGGGAAGGATCTCGTTGAAGATGATCGAGCTTTTCCGAGCTCCTATTGACCGTGCCGCCAGGACAAACTCCTGTTCCTTGAGAGAAAGAAACTCCGCCCTCACCAACCTACAGGTGGATGGCCAACTCAAGATGCCAATTACGAAGATAATATTCCAGACGCTGGGGCCGAAAAAGAAGGCGATCATAAGGGCCAGAAAGAACTTCGGCATTACCTGAAACAGCTCGGTTATCCTCATCAGTACATCATCGATCTTTCCACCCATAAACCCGGCAATTGCGCCGACAGCAATGCCTATCACGCTGGATGTAAGTGCGGCGAGTATTCCCACCATCAGGGACATCCTGGCTCCGAAGAGAGTCCGGGTATATATGTCCCTCCCTAGATCATCGGTACCAAATAAGTGGGCCTTGCTCGGTGGGCGGATTGTCTCAAACCCGATTCTCCATGGCTCATAAGGTGCAAGGAAAGCGGCGAAAATCGCTACGAAGGATATGAGACCAACGATCAGCAGCCCAAGAATGGCTACCCTATTCCTTCTGTACCTGATCCAGAAGTCTTTCGCTTTACCCCACAGGACGTCGAGGGTGCTCCTGTCGAACTCGGCGGCTTGCATTCTCTGTTAACCTCACGTGTACCGGATTCGTGGATCAAGAATTGAGTAAATGATGTCAACAATAATGTTCACACCTATAACTGTTACGGATATTAGAAAAAACAGACCTGTGACCACAGGATAGTCCCTTGACATTATAGAGTCGTACATCAGCCGTCCCATCCCCGGCCAACCGAAGACGGTTTCCGTCACGACCGCCCCCATGAAGATCCCGCCGCACTCGAAGCCGATGACGGTCACTATGGGCGATAAGGCGTTCCTAAGAGCATGCCGCCAAGTTACTCTGCTCTCAGTAGCTCCTTTTGCCCGTGCCATGATGATGAAGTCTTGTCGTAACACCTCCATCATCTTCGCTCTCGTGATTCTGGTCACCAAGGCCAGGAACCAGACGCTAAGAGTAACCGCGGGAAGCACCAAATGCCAAAGCACATCGAGGAAGCAGGCCATGCCCGTCAGTTCCTGCCGAAGGGAAAACATGCCTGATACCGGGAACAACTTGAGACCGAGAGCCAGGGTAATGATAAGAATTTGACCGACCCAGAACAAGGGAACCGAATATCCAATCAGGGACGTCCCAGTCAGGATGTTATCGGCAAGGGAGTAGGGCCTCCTAGAGGACATTACCCCGGCGCCCACGCCGATAATTGACGAGAAGACGAGGCCCGTGAGCATCAATAGAAGCGTGGCAGGCATGCGCTCGTAAATCGCCTCAAGCACAGTTTTCCCAGCGAGATGGGAGTAGCCCAGATTACCCGCCAGCACTCTGCCTATATATACAATGAGCTGCTGATGGAGAGGCTTGTCCAGTCCCCAGTAGGCCTCAAGTTGACGCCGCATCTCTGGTGGAGGCTCGTACCCTGACACCAGCATATTGATCGGGTCGCCAGGGGCAAGACGTATGATGACGAAGCAGATGACTATAATGGCAACGGTCAAGGGGATCCCTTGGAGCACTCGTTTTAGGACGTACTGCCAAAGCTTCATGGTTAATATAACCTAACCACCTGATTGGGGGGCTATTCAAAGCAAAACATGCATCGGCTATAGGAAAACTCTTAACCCTTTTGGGTCAGAGATATTTTCCTCAACCGACTGCCTTTCCTAAAGACGATCTTCATTATCTCCGGCACCTCTCATCTACTGTGGCTCCCCGCTCCCTCATCACGGCCGGTGCGAGTCTTCGGTCCTGCAGATGAATCTCGTCCTATTCTTCCGGCGTAAGAATCTGACACAGCCACATAGCACGTTTACCATTGGCACCTGGTCCATGTAGTCAGCATATGAGATGCCGAATTTTTTCAGGTTAAGATCTTCCTCCACGATTATCATGCTAGAGAAGATGATCAATGGGAATACGGCAAGGATGAGGCTCAACCAGTGCTGCGAAACCAAGAGCAATCCGAAGGATGCCAAGATCCAACCCAGATACATTGGGTGCCTGACAAAGGCATAGGCACCCTTATCCACAACCACTTGCATGTTCCGCCAATCCTCCGACCTGGTAGGGGAAGCGGTTTGCCGCAACACACGACGGGATAGAATCATCAAGACTACTCCGAGAGCAAGAATGCCGACTCCGGAACAGGTTCCACTCGCCAATCTTTCGTGGTTGAAGAAATACATGCCCAAGGCAAGTTGGGTAATGAGAGCAGTCCTCAATGCTAGGAGCGTGATTCGGATATGGCCAATCGCTTCAGACGCGATGAATGAAACGAGAACATACCCGAAGCCCCTGAGGGTATCGCTGACTACTACCCATGCCGGGTCCTTCTTTGTTACCACAGTCTCCCCTGAATTCTCTTAGTCTACCTGCCTCTTGGTCACAGATCACAAAGGGTTGCGGTCTCAAGCTACGGTGTCATTGAAGTCGCGCAACTGTGAAACCTTCCATACCGTTATACCTAATCCTCGCGGCGATCTCGTTAAGGGTTTCTAGATCATCGATCTTGGCGAAGATGTTGGCTCTGCAGGTCTCCATCAGGGTCTTCTTGAACCTATGAATGACCGTGTCATCGTCGTACTTAATGGGCGTCTTGTGAAGGTCCTGGTGTGGTGACAGGGTCTTTGGGCCGTAGACGATGTAGATCGGGGCATACCCTTTGATCGTGTTCTCTATGTATTCTATCGGAGAGATGGTTGCAACATCGCCGCCCTTGCCGAAGTGTCGCAGGTTTTCGGTTGGTAGGTTTCCCGAGATTGGTATGTAGTCGCAGAAGAGACACTGACCGCTTATGTTGGTGTTTAGGATCTTTTCGCTGACGGGAAGTGCCTCCCAGATCAGTTTGCACGTCACAGGAGCATCGTCCTCAAGGAGGGTTGCAACGAGCTCCCCACCCTTCTCGAAATTGATCTTTATCATTTTCGCCATTTTGCTGCCTCCGATTTGTCCTCTATAGGAATCATCTTCACCTTCTCCTTTCCGTGAATCCTCATCCGATGTCCGATCTCTCGAAGCTTCTTCAGGTCACGGATCGTTGCGAACACGGTTGCTCGGTTGGTCTGAACGTTCGTGCCCATGAACCTTTGGTCCGGCCCATAGACGAAGCAAAGGGTTGTCATCCCATCTGCTTCTAGTTGAGTAAGGTATGTGGTCTGCCTCCCTGACACGGTCGCAACATCGCCTACCTTTCCTGCATGGACAAGGTTCTCTTCGGGAATCGGCTCGGACACCCGGATATCATCAGTGTAAGTCTCGTGTCCCGCCGACATGCAGTGAATCATTGTAGCGTCTATTGGCAGTGCTTTCCAAAAAATCCTTGAGGTTACAGGTGCCTTGTCCTCCAGGAATTCTGCCTCAAGCTCTCCACCCTTCTCAAAAGTGATCTTCATCCTCTTTGGCATCTCTCCCTCCTCAAGTCTCAATGTGGCTTTCGACTCTCTCCATCATCACGGTCGGTGCGAGTCTTCGGTCCTCCAGACCGTGCACTTCCGTTGCGTGGTCGACAATCTTCTTCATCAGCTCAACCTTGCTCGCTGCCTCTGCCTCAAAATTGCAGTTCTGAGGCGCGAAGAGGATATGCTTCGCCGCCTCTGGCGGAAGCCCGCAGAATGTATCACGACACCTAAACTTCACCATATTTCACCTCCTTGACCCAGATAAGAAGGGTCGAAGTATGATTCACAATAGTAATTCCCGTCCACACAACGCTGCCTGGATGCCTCTGCTCTTACTTGCCGTGCTTTCGATCACTCGCTCACTTGATTGGTTTCCCTCCCTTCCACCAGATGAAGTCCCAGCTTGAGAACTGCGCATGGGGTCTCACTGGGAGGCCCCCGAACTTGTTCGAAAACGCATGGGGCGGGGTCGACTGGTACAACCAGAGGACCGGCAGCTCGTCGGCAAGTATATCTTGGAGTTCGGCGTAGTATGCCTTCTGCTTGTTCGCATCGGTCTCAGCTGCAACGTTGTCGAAGAGCCAGTCGATCCTGTTATTGCTGTAGCCCATAGGGTTGTTCCAGAGTTTGCCTATCCCCTTCGACTGGTAGACTCGTCCCTCAACCGAGAAGTCACCCGCGACTCCAAAGTCCGAGACCGTGACCCCAAAATCCTGTTTCTTGAAGATTCTGTCCTCGAAAGCTCCCTCGTCCATGGCCAGGATCGTGGTATCCACGCCAACGTCCTTCCAGTAAGCCTTAACCATCTCAGCGATCTTGAGCATGTCCTGTATATTCACAGAGGCAAAAGTTATGCTGATGTTCCTCATTCCATCCTGACGCTTAGGGTATCCAGCCTCGTCAAGCAACTGTCTCGCTTTCGTCACGTCGTAGGGATAGGTTACTGTAGGGGTCTTGCGAATAGCGTTCCACATGGGACCTTCAGGGATAGGGCTGTCGGGGTAGAACCCATAGCCCGACGCCACGTTATCGATAATCGTGCGTCTGTCTATTGCATACGCCAGCGCTTTCCTGACCTTCTTGTCGCCCAATGGTGTTTGACGAACATTAAAGAAGAGGTAAAAGAATACGCCGCGTATCTCGAAACCCAGCCTTGTGACCGAGATTTGCGAGTTCTTCTTAAGCCTCTCTGCCTCGGTCGCCGGAAACATGACCGGGATCAGCATGTCCACCTCGCCAGCCTCAAGAGCGGCGACTTCCGTAACCGCATCTGGGATGATCTTGAAAATCAGTCTGTCGAGGTAAGGCTTGTTGGGCTTCCAATAGTCAGGGTTGGCTTCATATGTAATGTGATCGCCGCTGATGTATTCTTTCAGCTTCCAGGCACCGGCAACTGTTTTCGGCTGTTTGTACTCAGGACAATCCTGCAACCGCCCAAGGTAGGGCTCCCAGATGTGCTTGGGCACGATTGTACAGTAATGCCAATGGAAGAACGAGGGGAGTGGAGCATACGGATTCTTGAGTCGGACTATTGCGGTGTAATTGTCTGGTGTGTCCACTCTGTCTAGAGCTGACAAAAACTTATTACCGTGGGGATGCAGTTTGCTCGTGATATTCTCAAGAGTGAACTTGACGTCCGCAGATGTCAGAGGTGTGCCGTCACTCCACTTGACATTCTTCCTGAGATTGAACTGCAGGTTCTTCCCATCAAATGTGTAGCTCTCTGCAAGCTCTGTGGTCAGAGGTTTCATGTTGGCGTCAGAATCGTAGGCCAACAAAGCTGGATAGAGGGGACAGCCAGCAAGGCTGACAAAGGTGTTGGAGGTCGAAGCTGCCAGGAAGTGAGGGGGGTTTTGCGGGATAGCGACGATGAACGTGCCCCCCTTCTTTGGTTCCTCTTGAGCCCCCACCGAGGAAGGCAGTCCGACAGAACAAATAAGCCCCATGACTATTAAGAGTAAAAACAGTTTTCTCGCCATCATCCACCTCCTTTGAAGGGATTGTTTGTCAACAACCCTGTTAGATCCGGTTCCGTAGACAAAACCCGCCGCCAACATACCATTCACACATACCTTCGATTTCATGCTTCTCATTTCCCGAACCTCCTTTCCTGTGATTTACTCTCTTGGTTGAAATTTAGGTTAATAGTAATCGTTCATACCTACCCTTTTGAAAATCTCGGATTAACCCCCTAAAAAGAAAAATTTGTACTTGGTATCATCGGCTGATAGTAGCCACATCTCAATATACAATAGCGCAGAGAAAGATCGCCCAGTAACTCAAAAAAGATTAGAATATACAAAAACGTGTTGGCTATTATTGAACTTTGTACCCTTAGTAAAAAAGTTGCTCCAACTGGGAACAGAATCCCAAATGACACAACCAAGCCCCAGAATAACATTCCCCATTTTCCTGTCAGCATATTTCTCACAGAAAATCTACCTGCCAATCCCGAATACCTAACACTTACCAAGTAAGTACTAATGATGAATGCGTAGCCCATCAAAAATACCTGTGTCCAAGGTTCTAAGCGAATTGCAATCATTTCGGCACCGGTGGATGACGCGACAACTATACTCAGTCCTATCCCTCCCCAAACCCCTGATAAGGTAAAAAGAGCAGGCAAAAGCGCAGTATTCCATAACTGAATGCCATTGACGAAATTCATCACAAAGCCTGCATAGGCCACAGTACAAAAAGCAAAAAAGTCTGTAATTATCAATAGTCCTGTAGTCGAAGATAATCTCTGTGTCAGAATCATCTGCACAGAGCCGAGCACTAAGAAAGTAACTACGAAGTAAAGCCCGCGGGACATCCATGAAGTTTTCCATCCTGAAGAAATGATCATTCGCCATGCCCTGCCGGGACGTCCCAGGTACAGAAGATGTAACCCCCCTCCCAATACAGCGCAGATCAGCCAGCCAACAAACATCCCCGGCAGAACACCAAAAATTGAAGACACGATGAACGTCCCTGCTCCCAACTCGATAAAGTAAAGAGCAAGCCAAACGAGTATGCCTCGTCTCTCAATCCATTCTCTCTGAGGAGTAAACTGGATCATGAATTCGTAAGGTCTGCTTTGGAGTATTCTTTTCACCTCGGACCTTAACCCAGAATGTAATATACAGAAGGATCAGTACAATACTCCGGGCGAAGTTGAATAGCTTTTCTGCTGCCTCTAAGTATCGCAACCTCCGAATTTGGGTCATCCAGATCACCAAAAACCCTCGCTTTGGTTGGACAACTTAGCACACAAACTGGAGTGGCCTCCCGGTCTATCCCAGGCTTCATTCCCTTTTTAATGCCGTCATCAATTCTTTTCGAACAGAAATCGCACTTGTAGACCACTCCATGCTGGAGAGGATACAGCTTTTCCCCAACCTTTTCGAACTCCGTGAGACCTTGACCAGGGAAGTACTCTTTTCTCTTCTGAAAATAAGAACGCGCCTGATATGGGCAGACTATGAGACAATACCTGCAACCCACGCACTTATCTGCATTGACTGAAATTATTCCATCCTCGCGACGCTGAGATGCTCCCGTGGGACAAACTTTTGTACATAACGGTTCCTTACAATGATTGCACAGTACCGGATACGTCTGCCTTGCCACCCGTGGATATTGACCTATCTCTGAGATCAACAATCTACTCCACATCATACCCGGTGGAAGGAAATATTCTTGTTTGCAACTTATTGCGCAGGCGTAACATCCGACACACTTAGTCAAGTTTATAACCATACCCCATCTCATTCAGATGCCGCCGCTATTTTTCAAATCACTCTTTGTTTCCCGTTCCCTGTAACAATTCTCTTTCTGTACCATCGCTCCAGTAGCTTAATCTACTTTCTTATTCATATAGTAATCCACTTCTGCATAACTACTTTCCTCCAAATTCTCATGTACTCTCGGTTCTTCAAAGCCCACTCAGGAATCTCGCCCCTCGCCAGTGAAACATTCTGCGTTCTGCATCTCAGTCACAACAGCCATTGGGTTGAGCCAATCATAGTCTATAAGCTTTAACCCTTGCCGCTATCTCAGGAGCACCAGAAACGGGGCAGATCAGCTTGTGACTTATTCTCAACAGTTCGTTGAAATTCACACCTTTCCCTCGAGCGATTGGTCTCCCCTTTGCCCATGAGCCTGCAGTAACTATTCCCAATACCTGTGGATGAATCGCTTGTACTAACTTTACGCTTCCCTTCAGCTCTCCCCCTAAATAACTTTGGACACAAATAATATCTCCCTCCGCAATCCGTTTTGTCTTAGCCGTATTTGTGTTCATTACTATATTATAAGCGTACGGGTTGGTTGAGCTTATCTCGTCTATCCAGGGATTTTCTGCACTAAATCTATGCGAATGAAACGGAACTCGATAAGAAACAGCAATAAGGTCAAATTCTGAATTATTAGGCTCTTTCGAATAAATACAGGAAGGGAAATAGCTTGGAAGTGCTGTGTAGTGTTCCCAATCCATGTGGATGCCTATCTTCTCGGCCATTTCCTGTACTTGTTCTCTGTCTCGTTCTATAAACTCATAATAAATAGGTACCCTTGCATTAACAGAATACCGCCAGTAACATTCTTCGGGTTTCTTTTCCCAAGTTACGAAACCATGGTCTCTAAAGAATGCTAGGTCTCGTTCATTGCCAAAGTAATGTTTGAGCACCCTATTAGTGAACTCGGCAGATGAGATTCTGTCGTCGGGTCCAACTATAGTATGACTTACTGTTTCAGTCTGCTTCGAACTCCTGCTTTTCAAGGGGAGCGCTGTTTCCAAGTTGCCATTGAATTCAGCCCTAATTCCCACCCTATCGGCCAAATCTGACAAGATTTCGAAGTGGTTCCTTCTCTCATACTTAGGTTCGACGACAGGCATCACTACATGGAAAGACCACGCATCTAATCCTCCAGGATAGCTTCTACCAAGGCCTAGAGAATCAAAAATCTCAAGGTTCTCAAATAAATGACATTCAGGTAGGACTACATCAGCAAATCCTTCGGTAGTTTCGTTGTGAATTGTATTAATAGAAAAAATAAAGGGAACTTTCTTGAGAAAGTTTTCGGCGGAGTTTGGGTTAACACAATTTATCGCAACGTTTGCACCGTAAAGGGCAAAAACTGCCGGTTCGTAGGGACGTCCAACGTTGTCCCATATTTCATCCCAGTCATCACAATACGGATATGGATTCGCAAAAGAATAAGGGAAAATATCCCGAAAGTCTATCAAACTGGGTTCCTTGATCGGGTTGGGTGGCCATACGCCGCTTCCTAATGGTTGGCTTCCGGAGGTTAACATTCCATCATCTCCAGCGTATGGCTCAAGGGAGGGGCAACCGGTCTCTGGGAAACCAAAACTTCTCACCATCCCTACCGCCAGAGCTCCTCCTGGTACATCTTGGTTTCCTAGCAGAGTGTTTAGCAACATAAGTGAGATCGCTTGATGACAACCGTTCTGGTGAGTGGTTATTCCCTTGTATCCGACGACACAGGCCGGTCTATAAGGGAATTTTATTCCCTGAATTTCGATAGTGCTTCCTATCCTTGCTTCCTGAATCAGTTCTGAGGCAAGTCTTCGGATTACGTTTTCGGGGACAGTACTCACGTTAGAAGCCCATACGGGATCGTATTTCTTGAGATGTTCCCTCAAAAGTTGAAAAGCCGGTGCACACCTGACGCCATAAACCGAATATTCTCCCTCAAGTGCAGGATAGGTTAGCGTAGGGTCATCGTATGTCTTAGCTGCCGCATCCTTTTCATCCCAAAGGAGAGGCTTTCGATTTTCTTTATCTCTCAACAACCTACCCGAATGAACAAGGTAGGGCCCATTCGTCTTGTTCCGAATATATTCCCTATCGTAAATCCCTATCTCGTTTACAATAAGGTTAGCCATAGCTAGGAAAACCGCTGAATCTGTAGCCGGCAAGATGGGCACCCATTCTGTCGCCTTCCCTCCCGATAAGTATCCTATTGGGTCCAGGACCATCATCTTCATTCCTCTGTCTCTAGCATCCGCTGCTTGCCTCATCGCAACATTAGACGTATGACCACTGCCGAATCCTTCGTTTCCGCCGGACCGAATAAGATAGTTACAGTACCTATAATCAGGAACTATGTCTGAAGACGTATGCGTTAAAGTAGCAGCAACTCGCAAATTGGCATTCCCACAAAAAGCATTGTATCCCCCGCTAACCACGTTGGTGCTACCGAGAGCATTCATGAAGCTTCGAAAAGTAAGTCCCCCCTTAAGAAATGTTAGAGGAGTAGTTCCCCACAGTATCGTCCGAGGGTCAACGTCCCTCGCCGCTATGAGCTTTTTCGCAATTGTATCAAGGGCCTCTTCCCACGAAATCCTCTGCCATTTTGGGTCTTCATGAATGCCTTTTCTTGGGTTAGCTCTTTTTACTGGGTAATTGCACCTATTAGGGTCATGGTAGTCCATTATGTTAGCCAGACTTTTTGCACACACTCCACCTCTAGATCCCATATCACTACCAGGTATTCCTTCCACCTTTACTGGACAACCATTAACAACTCGTACTCGAATACCGCAAGACGAATAACACCCGTTGCAGATAGTGTAGCCCCAGTAATCCCCATTTCCCCTTCTTGTAAAAATGCTATATTCCTCTCTTTCCTTCTTCAGCGGTTCATATTCACTTAATTTTTCACAACCATACTCCTTGGTTTCCTTTGAAGCCTCTGTGGTCATCAAATTGCATCCTTTCCTACCAATACATCCTTCCCGACCCGAGAATCCGAGATTATCGCAACCGCCCCAATCGGTCTCTCAATGCACCTATGTCGTTCGCCTTCGTGGTCCACCTAAGAGACCAAAGACCGATCATCTCAAGTGAAAGTGACTCTTAGAATTTTATTGCACTTTACAATGGTGTTAAATCATGCTATAATAGATAATATTATTTGTCAAGCAGAAAATGATACATTGTAAGCTATTGAAATTGTAAACAATAAGTGACATTAATATTTGTAATATGTAATCACATATAACTTTATGAGAATCTAAATGACAATTGAAAAGCTTTCTGTGAAGACAATTCGACAGGAGGTCTACGAGCAGCTTCGCAATAAAATCATATCCGCAGAAATCCTACCGGGGGAATCTATTACCCTGAGAGATCTTGCGAGCAAATTTGGTGTAAGCCTCATGCCTGTACGGGAGGCATTATGGCAGCTCGAATCGGAAAAGATTATCGTCATCGAGAGCAACAAGCGAATGCGTGTGAATTCGCTGACCGCCAAAGAGATGGAAGAGGCCCTTCGCCTGAGGGTCATGCTCGAAACTCTCGCAGTGGAGAGATCCTGTGACTTGTTCCCTAAGGAGGAGATCCCGACACTGGAGAGCCTCTTAGAAACCATGGAAGCTTCGAAGGACCGCCCGAAAATCTATATGAGAAAAAACACCCAATTTCATCTCACCATTTATTCCTTTGCAGATTCCCCCCTGCTCTTCGAAATGATCGAGCGACTGTGGGCTCGCGTCGGACCTTACGTTTATACTTATGGGGTGAGCACTCAGGATCTCTCCTTTGCGATGAAGTGCCATTGGGAAATTTTCGAAGCCTTGAAAGACAAGGATAAACAGAGGATCAAAGACGCCCTGAGTCACGATCTTGAGAGGACAGCGAGAATTATCATTCCGTCTCTTGAAAAGTCCAATTGCCCTGTCCCCGAAAATCGGTTTAGGGGATGAATTAGAGTAGGACCGAGAATAAGTACAGTGGGTAAGGATGAAGAAGAAGGGGGTTACTGCAGAGCAAATCATCGGGAAGCTGAGAGAAGCAGAAGTCCTTCTGGGTCAGGGAGCGCGGTAGTTCATTCTGCAGTGCAGCAAGAATGCAGCAAAAAGAAAAGGAGCTACAGATCGTCTTCTGTAACTCCTTGATTCCCTTGGTGAGCCGTGCAGGGATCGAAGCTGCAACTTA